>Ga0222712_10000010_pt1 | contig 277232 bp, 266 predicted proteins | sample C33_657DmetaG_FD_165043 | JGI IMG/M metagenome (GOLD analysis project Ga0222712, IMG submission 165043) | Estuarine water microbial communities from San Francisco Bay, California, United States - C33_657D | ecosystem: Environmental > Aquatic > Marine > Unclassified | place: USA: California...
GGCATGGGCGGCGGCACCGGCACCGGTGCGGCACCTGTCATCGCGCGCGCTGCGCGTGAAATGAACATCCTGACCGTCGGCGTCGTGACCAAGCCCTTCCTGTTCGAAGGCTCGCGCCGCATGCGCTCTGCAGAATCGGGCATTGCCGAGCTGCAACAGCATGTCGACACGCTGATCGTCATTCCGAACCAGAACCTGTTCCTGGTCGCCAATCCGAACACGACCTTCAAGGAAGCCTTCCTGCTCGCCGACGAAGTCTTGCAGCAGGGTGTGCGCGGCATCACCGACCTGATGGTTATGCCCGGCCTCATCAACCTCGACTTTGCCGACGTGCGTTCGGTGATGCACGAAATGGGCAAGGCGATGATGGGCACGGGCGAAGCCGAAGGCGATGGCCGCGCTCTCGAAGCCGCTGAAAAGGCGATTGCCAACCCGCTGCTCGACGGTGTGTCGATGCAGGGTGCGCGCGGCGTCATCATCTCGATCACCGGCGGCGAAGATATGCGCCTGATGGAAGTCGACGAAGCCGCAAACCATATCCGCGAACTGGTTGATCCCGATGCCAACATCATCTGGGGTTCGGCGTTCAACGAAAATCTCAACGGCAAGATCCGCGTCTCGGTCGTCGCCACCGGTATCGATCAGGATGCGCAGGCTGCAGTACAGCCGCCGCGTTCCTATGCGTTCGACAGCCGCCCGGCCACCCCGCTTGGCGGGTTTGCAACGCCGCCCGCTGCGGTAGAGCCAGAGCCCGTGGTTGAAGAAACGCTCGAACTGTCAGAGCCCGAACAAGCAGCTGCACCCGAAGCGGAATATTCGGAAAGCCCGGCGTTCAACTATCAGGAAGAAGCTGCATCGGACGATGATGGCATTCTCGACCTCTCCGAACCGGCCGCTGAAGAAGCGCCGCTCGAACTCGGCGAATCGCATGTCGAACCGGAACAGCACTTTGCCGAACCCGAACCGGCCCCTGCGCCAAGTTTTGGCACTTCGGCCCCGGAACCAACGCCCGCTCCGCGCGTTTCAACCGGTGGCGGTACGCTGTTTGAGCGCATGTCGAACCTGTCGCGCGGACTGACGCGCGGCAATGATGAGCCGGAAGACGATAATGCAGGGGGCGTGAACATCCCCCGCTTTCTCGACCGTCAAAGCAATAGCTGATTAAAACGCGCCGGAACGCCGCTTGTCGAGCATGCGGCACAATCCGGCGCGCTTTGCCGCGTATCGATTGCAATTTTGCCCCGCGCACCACATTTGCGGCCCGATGATGCATAAACAACGGGTCTCGCTATCCTTCGCGCTCGCGCTTGCCCTGGCAGCCCCCATCGCGGCCCAGGATGCAGATGAAAGCGTTTTGGACCAGTTCGAACAGGCCAAACCGCAAGTCAAACCTGCCTATGACTCGCCCGCTTCGGTCGAGTTGCGTGACGCTGTGCGCCGCATGGCCCTGCGCCCAACCGATCCGGTTGCGTTGTCAGATGCCGGCCACGCCTCGCTCAAGCTTGGTGACGCCGCTGCGGCGCTCAACTTCTTTACCCGTGCGAACAGCATCCAGCCGGGCAATTCACGGACCATTGCGGGCATGGGTTCGGCGATGGTGCGCACCGAAAATCCCTTTGAAGCACTGCGCTATTTCGATGATGCGGTCCGTCTGGGTGTACCCGAACGGTCGATCGCCCTCGACCGTGCATTGGCATTCGACCTTTTGGGCAATTTTACCCGCGCACAGCAGGATTACCAAATGGCGCGCAGCTATGGCCAAAGCGATGACCTGACGCGCCGTTATGCCATGTCTTTGTCGATGGCAGGCAAGGCGAATGAAGCTGATGCCATGTTGTTGCCCTTGCTGCAGCGAAATGATCCGGAGGCGTGGCGCGCCCGGTCGATGATGCTCGCAGCGCGCGGCAACATCAAGGAAGCGGTGCAGATTGCCGAGGGCTTCCTCGCGCCCGATGCTGCCCGCCGGATGGAGGGCTTTCTCCGCCAAATGCCACGGATGACCGATGCACAGCGCGCTGCCGCGATGCATTTCGGCCATTTCCCGGTCGGTCGGATCGGTGAAGACAGCGCCGAGATCAAACAGGTTGCCGCAGCCACTGGCGTAACCAAGGTGGCCACCGCCGCGACCGGGCAGGACAGGCTGATCCCGTCAGGCCAGCCGCTAGGCGGAACAAGCAAGAAGCCCGCAGCCAACAAAAAAGAAGAGAAAAAGCCCACGCAGCGCGAACAGCGCGTCGCCAGCAATGGGGCTACGCCCGGCTTCTCGACCTCGACCGCGCAGCAAAAGGTTGAGGAAGCGGCAAAGGCAAAACCTGTTGTGTTGGCATCGGCGCAATTGCCGCCGCCAGACAGGGCACGTCCGCCGGTCCGTATCATCCTGCCGGGCAGCAGCGCCCCGGCAACCAACCAGCCAAGCGCAGCGGCCACCGAACCGCCGCGTATTGCCGTGAATAACATTCCGGCTCCTGCCACGCCTGTCTCTGCTCCGCCCAATGCCCTTGAACAGGCGGCGCAGCGCCAGCAGCAGGTCACGACGCCAGCCGCAACGACAAGCCAGCCGCAACCGGCACCCGAAACGGCCAAGTCCGTAATCGTGCCGCCACCGGCTGAAACCCGCATGGCTGAAAATGTGAAGGTGGAGACGGCACCTCCACCCACCACCCAACCGGTTCAGAAGCCGACGGTAACCGAAGCGGCTCCGCCTGCCTCGTCGAATGTTCCGGCGCAAAATCCGGTGCAGCCAAACCAGCCTGTCCGCACGGCATCCTTTGATCTGGATTCGATAGTCCAGTCGATCGAGATTCCCGAAAGCGAGCAAAAGCCGACCGTCGCGCCAGTGGACCTGAAGGCGATCCAGAAAACCCAGGCCAAGGTCGATCCGGCAAAGACAGCCGCTGCGGCCAAGGATCCGAAAACCGGCAAAGCTAAAGTCGAGCCAAAGGCACCGCCGCAACCTGCGCGCATCTGGGTGCAGGTCGCGACCGGTGCAGAAGCAGCATTGGGTGCCGATTTCCGACGCTTTGCCAAGAAATCGCCTGAGCTGTTCAAGGGCAAAGAGGGCTGGACCTCGGTCTGGGGCAAATCGAGCCGCCTGTTGGTTGGCCCCTTTGCCAATGCCAATGCTGCCAAGAAATGGGATGCCGATTATCGCAAGGCGGGCGGCAGCAGCTTCGTCTGGAACAGCGAAAACGGCACCGTCGTCAAGAAACTGGGTGCCAAATAGCGGCTGGTTTTGTCGACGCCTCTGGTGCAAAGCGCTTGGCCATGCACAGCCGCGCACCATTTGCCTGCAATCCTGAAACCAGCCGCGGAAGGCTCCACCTTGAACCGGGTGGGGAAGCGCGCGGCCCGCGCAACATTTTCCAGCGCGACCGCGACCGGATTATCCATTCGATTGCCTTTCGCCGCCTCCGCTACAAGACGCAGGTGTTCATCGCGCCGGATGGCGATCATTACCGTGTCCGCCTGACCCACAGCCTTGAAGTCGCGCAAATCGGCCGCACCATTGCGCGTGCGCTGGGGCTCGATGAGGATCTGACCGAGGCGCTGTGCCTTGCCCATGATATCGGCCATCCGCCCTTTGGCCATGCGGGTGAAGATGCCCTCGAAGCTGCGATGGCGCCCTATGGCGGCTTTGATCATAACGCGCAGACGCTGCGAACCCTCTCCAAGCTTGAAAGCCCTTATCCGCTTTGGCCCGGCCTCAACCTCAGTTGGGAACTGATGGAAGGCCTCGCCAAGCATAACGGGCCGGTGCACGATCCCAATTGGGCGTTGCGTGAAATCGATGGCGCGTTCCCGCTCGGGCTTTCCCAATTCGCCTCGCTCGAAGCCCAGATTGCTGCGATTTCGGACGATATTGCCTATGACAATCATGATATCGACGATGGCATCCGCGCGGGCCTTTTGACGCTCGACCAGTTGCTCGAGCTGCCCTTTGTCGAGCAGCGCTGGCGCGCAATTTGCGATCGCTATCCGGGTGCGAAGCATGAAGCGCTGTTGCGCGAGTTGATCCGCGAGCAGATTGGCGTAATGGTCAATGATGTGATCGAAACGACCAAGGCGCGCATCGCTGCTGCGGGTATCGAAACCGCCGATGATGTGCGCGCCGCTGGCCGCACAATTGGCGGCTTTTCGGATGAGTTGGCTGAACGCGAACGTACATTGAAAGCGTTCATGTACGCCAACCTCTATCACCACCGAACGCAAATGGTCGCTGCGGAACGCGCTGCGACCATCGTTTCGGACTTGTTCAACGCCTATTGCAATGATGCGCAGCTTTTGCCGCAGGAATGGCGCGATAGTCTGCCCGAGGAGCAACCGGCGCGCGCACGCCATATCGGGGATTTCCTTGCCGGGATGACCGACCGTTTTGCGATGAACTGCCACCGTGAAATTTTCGGCGGGCAGATGGAGGGGCCGGGGAAATGAAGAAGGTCGTGATAGCAGGTGCAACCGGTCTGGTCGGCAAGCAGCTTGTCGTCGATCTTGCGGGGCAGGAAGGGGTGGAAACCCACATCATCGTCCGCCGCAAGCCGGAAAGGGTGCCAGCAGGCGTGATCGTGCATGAAGCGCCGCCCGCCGATTGGCCCGCCGAAGTTGCGGCAATCAAGGCTGATGTCGCCATATCCAGCCTCGGCACGACGATGAAAGTTGCGGGTTCGAAAGCCGCATTCCGTGCGGTCGACTTTGATTTGGTGGCGGCCTTTGCAAAGGCTGCAAAACAGGCCGGTGCCGCACACATGATCGCGGTCTCCTCGGTCGGCGCGTCGGATAAATCCGCCAATTTCTACCTCAAGACCAAGGGCGAAGCCGAAGCAGCGATGGCGCAGGCCGGCTTTGACCGTGTGGATTTCCTCCGCCCCGGTTTGCTCACCGGCGGGGAACGCCCCGAAAGCCGGCCGGGGGAGAGCGTGGCAATCATGCTGGCGCCGCTGACCGACCTACTAATGGTAGGCGGGCTGAGCCGCTATCGCTCTATTCCGGCGCCCGTCGTGGCGCAGGCGATTGCCAATCTGGCGCTTGCGGGCGGGCAGGGCAGACATATCCACGAAAATGATGCGATCCGCGCGCTCGCCGGTTGACTCTCGGGCGACCAAAAGCCAAGGCCGACTCAGTCGCTGACGAAACGGGAGAGTGCGGGGGAAACCTCGCCGCCGAAGGAGCAACCGCCCCGGAATCTCTCAGGCAAAAGGACCGTTTTGGCTTTTGCGACACTCTGGAAAGCGTCCCGTGCAAGGCGGGGCCACCGAAGGGGTAAAGCTCTCAGGTATCCGTGACAGAGGGGGCAGGCAGCGACGCCGTCGCTGGCTGTAACTTTGTGCGGAGATTTTATGAGCGACGACACCGACATGCTCGAACTACCATTGGGTGACTGGCACCGTGCCAAGGGCGCCCGCATGGTGTCGTTCGCCGGCTATGCCATGCCGATCCAATATGAAGGCATCATGGCCGAACATCAGTGGACGCGCGAGAGCGCAGGCCTTTTCGATGTCAGCCATATGGGGCAGTTGATCCTTTCGGGCGAAGGCGTCGCGGCAGCGCTCGAAAAGCTCGTTCCCGGCGATATCTCCGCGCTGAAAGAGGGGCGCATGCGCTATTCGCTGCTGCTTGGCGCGGATGGAGGCGTGCTTGATGACCTGATGGTCACGGCGACCCCTACCGGGCTCTATGTGGTCGTCAATGGCGCGGTAAAGCACCAGGACATCGCCTATCTGCGCGCGAACCTGCCTGCGGCCATCGATATCAACCATCTCGAAGACCGCGCCTTGCTCGCGCTGCAAGGGCCGAAAGCGGTTGAAGCCATTTCGCGCGTCATCCCCGGCGTTGACCGGCTCTTCTTCATGGAGGCTGATTTCTTCCTTTGGGGCGAAGTGCCGCTTTGGATCAGCCGCTCGGGCTATACCGGTGAGGATGGCGTGGAAATTTCGGTTCCCGCCGAAGAGGTGCAAGCCTTGGCCGATGCGCTGTGCGCACAGCCCGAAGTCAAACCCATCGGGCTTGGCGCGCGCGATTCCCTGCGGCTGGAGGCGGGGCTTCCGCTCTATGGCCATGACATGGACCCGTCGACCGATCCGGTTGAGGGCAATGCCAGTTTTGCCATTTCGAAGCGGCGCCGCGAGGAAGGCGGCTTCAACGGCGCAGATCGCATCCTGAAAGCGCTGGCCGAGGGCCCGTCGCGCAAGCTGGTTGGCCTTTCGGTCGAGGGCAAGATGCCGGTACGCGAAGGCGCGCCGATTTTTGCAGGCGAAGTGCAGGTCGGCACGGTCACATCGGGCGGCTTTGCCCCCAGTGTGGGCGCACCCATCGCCATGGGCTATGTCGCAGCCGACCATAACAGCATTGGAACGGCGCTGGAGGCGGAGGTGCGCGGCAAGCGCGTGCCGCTGGCAGTCGCGGCCATGCCTTTCATTCCACATCGATATCACCGCAGAGGAGCGAGCAAATGACGCGTTATTTCACCGACGAGCATGAATGGATCGAAGTTGAAGGCACCACCGCCACGGTTGGCATCACCGACTATGCGCAAGGCCAGTTGGGCGACATCGTTTTTGCCGAAGTACCCGCAGTCGGCACCACATTGTCCAAGGGTGGCGACGCTGCGGTTGTCGAATCGGTCAAGGCGGCTTCTGACGTGTATGCCCCGGTTTCGGGCACCGTGACCGAGGGCAATGATGCACTCGCCGATGATCCGGCTCTGGTGAACAGCGATCCCGAAGGTGCCGGCTGGTTCTTCAAGCTTGAACTGAGCGATCCGTCAGAGCTCGACGGCTTGATGGATGCAGCGGCTTACAAGGCATTTGTGGATTCGCTCTGAATCATGGCCCTCCTGCGAGCGGGAGGGGAAAAGGATTAGGAAATGCGCTACTTACCCCTGACAAATAACGACCGGCAGGCGATGCTCGCCACAATCGGTGCAGCATCGATCGATGACCTTTTCATCGATGTGCCCGAAGAGGCACGGCTCAAAGGGCCGATCCCGGGCTTGCCGATGCATGCGAGTGAAATGGCGGTTGAACGGCATTTCTCCGCCATGGCACGCAAGAATATGGCGGCGGCGCACCATCCCTTTTTCCTGGGGGCAGGGGCCTATAAGCATCATGTGCCAGCGAGCGTCGATCATTTGATCCAGCGTGGCGAATTCCTGACCGCCTACACGCCCTACCAGCCCGAAATTGCGCAAGGCACTCTGCAAATGCTGTTTGAATTCCAGACGCAGGTTGCGCGGCTGTTTGGATGCGATGTGGCCAATGCCTCGATGTATGATGGCTCAACCGCCTGCTGGGAGGCGATCGGCATGGCCGGGCGCGTGACCAAGCGGAGCAAGGCCGTCATCTCCTCCGGCCTGCACCCACATTATGTCAGCGTCGCCAAGACGATGGCGCGTTTCACTGGCGATACGCTCGATCTTGCCACGCTGGACATGGTGCAAAGCGATACCCCGCGTTTGCTCAACGCGATCGATGACGAAACCAGTTGCGTGGTTGTGCAATATCCCGATATTCTTGGCCGAATTGAAGACTTAAGCGCCATAGCTCATAAAGCACATGAACATGGCGCGCTGTTGATCGCAGTGGTCACCGAGCCTGTGGCGCTGGGTGCGATCAAGTCTCCCGGCGAAATGGGGGCCGATATCGTTGTCGGCGAAGGCCAGTCGCTCGGCGTCGGCCTGCAATTTGGCGGACCCTATGTTGGCCTGTTCGCCTGCAAGGAAAAATTCGTGCGGCAAATGCCGGGACGCCTGTGCGGCCAGACGGTCGATGCAGAGGGCAAGCGCGGTTTTGTACTCACGCTTTCGACCCGCGAACAGCATATCCGCCGCGAAAAGGCGACGAGCAATATCTGCACCAATTCAGGTCTTTGTGCGCTGGCTTTCAGTATTCATATGAGCTTGCTTGGTGAGCGTGGCCTGCGCGATCTGGCGGCGCTGAACCATGCCCGCGCGGTGCAGGCGGCGCAGCGGCTTGCGCAGATTCCGGGCGTCACCCTCGTCAACGACAGCTTCTTCAACGAATTCACACTGAAACTGCCCGTAAACGCCCGCGATGTGGTGCACAAGTTGGCGGCAAAGAAGGTGCTGGGCGGCGTCTCGCTCGGTCGCCTCTATCCAGGCGAAGCAGCGCTGGAAAACGGCTTGCTCGTTGCAGTGACCGAAGTGGTCAGCGAGGAGGATATCGAAACATTTGCGGCAGCGCTGCAGGAGGTGTTGGCATGAGCACGGTAAACGCAAGCGGCTGGCGACCTGAAATGGGCCAAAGTGACGTCATGGCAGCAGAAACCTATACCGGAAACCGCGCGCTGATGCTTGAAGAGGCGCTGATTTTCGAGATTGGCGACAGCCACACTACCGGTGTCGATTTCGATGCCGCCCCCAAGGTGCAATCGCGCCTCGGGGGGCTGGAGCGCAACCGCGAGATTGGCCTGCCGGGTCTTTCAGAGCCCGAAACCGTCCGCCACTACACCCGCCTGTCACGGCAGAATTATGCCATCGACCTCGGCCTTTTCCCGCTCGGTAGCTGCACGATGAAGCACAACCCGCGCCTCAATGAAAAGGTGGCGCGTATGAAAGGCTTTATCGACGTCCATCCGCTGCAGCCGCAGGAAACGGTGCAGGGTGCGCTGCAGGTGATCAACGAATTGGCACATTGGCTGATTGATCTTACCGGCATGCACGGCGTTGCCATGTCGCCCAAGGCGGGTGCGCATGGCGAATTGTGCGGTATCCTGGCGATCAAGGCGGCGCTCGATGCGCGCGGTGAAGACCGTCCGGTCATCCTCGTCCCCGAAAGCGCACATGGTACCAACCCGGCAACGGCTGCCTTTGCCGGCTTCAGCGTGGAAAATATCCCCGCAACCCCCGAAGGCCGCGTCGATGTTGCAGCGCTCAAGGCACGCCTTGGGCCAGATGTGGCAGGTGTGATGATCACCAATCCCAACACCTGCGGCCTGTTCGAACGCGATTTGAAGGTGATTTCGGACGCGGTGCACGCAGCGGGCGGCTATGTCTATTGCGACGGCGCCAATTTCAACGCGATTGTCGGCCGGGTTCGCCCCGGCGATCTTGGCGTCGATGCGATGCACATCAACCTGCACAAGACCTTTTCCACCCCGCATGGCGGCGGTGGCCCGGGTTCGGGGCCGGTCGTGCTGTCCGAAGCGCTGGCGCCTTATGGCCCAATTCCCTTTGTCGCGAAACTGCCCGACGGCAGCTTCAAGCTGGTTGAAGAGGAGGATGCGACGGCGATGCAGCCCGAAACTTTTGGTCGGATGACTGCCTTCCACGGCCAGATGGGCATGTTCACCCGTGCACTTTCCTACATCATGAGCCATGGCGCCGATGGCCTGCGCCAGGTGGCCGAGGATGCGGTGCTCAACGCCAATTATGTGCTGCGCAGCCTTGAAGGCACGCTTGAGGCGCCATTTGGCGCATCGGGCCCGTGCATGCACGAGGCGCTATTCACCGACAATGGCCTTGCCGAGGGCTTTTCAACGCTCGATGTCGCGAAGGGTCTGATCGACGAGGGCTATCACCCGATGACGGTCTATTTCCCGCTCGTGGTCCACGGCGCGATGCTTGTCGAGCCGACCGAGACTGAGAGCAAGGCCGCGCTCGACCAGTTCATTGGCGCGCTGCGATCAGTGGCCAATCGTGCGAAGCAGGGCGACCCGTCGCTCAAATCCGCTCCGCACCACGCCCCGCGCCGTCGTCTTGATGAGACGCTGGCAGCGCGCAAGCCGATGCTGGTTTGGAAAGAGGCCGATCTATCCGTTGCCGCCGAGTAAGACATAAATTTAATCACGCGATTAAACTTCGCATTGACAGCCGCTTCCCCCTCGCCAAAAAGGGGTGGAGCGGCTGTTTCTATTCAGCCGATCTTCTTGGGAGAGAGGGAAGATGGCCGACATTTCGGAATTGAGCACTTTTGACGAATTCGTTCGCCACTGGGCGGAGGAGCGCGGCGATCGCCTTGCCATGCGCGAGGAAGACCGTTTCTTCACCTATGCCGAACTCGAAGAGCGCACTGCCCGCGTCGCGACCGCCTTATTGGCCAAAGGCCTGAAAAAGGGCGATCGCATCGCCTGGATCGGTAAGAATAGCGACATCTATTACACGCTGTTTTACGGGGCTGCGCGTGCAGGGATCGTCATGGTGCCGGTTGGCTGGCGCCTGGCACCACCCGAATGGGCCTATATCATCAACGATACCAAGGCGAAGATCCTCTTCCTCGGCACTGGCTTTGAATCCGCGCCCGCTTCGATGGAAGGCATGCTGCAGCATGTCGAACAGGTGATGACCGATCCCGAAGCGCGCGCGATGATCGAGAATACCGCGCGTGCGCCGTTTGAACCCTCCGCTCCTGACGATGCCGTGCTCCAGCTTTATACCTCGGGCACCACGGGCAATCCCAAGGGTGCTGTGCTATCCAACCGCAACCTTTTCGCACTGCGCAAGCATTCGAACGAGGCCGGGCTCGCCTACACCAAATGGGATGATGACGAAGTTGTGCTCGTTGCCATGCCCTGCGCGCATATCGGCGGCACCGGGCTCGGCATCATGGCAGTCGCGGCGGGATTGCCTGCCTATATCCTTGCCGAATTTACGCCCGACGGCTTTTTCGATTCGGTCGAAACCGGTGGTGTAACGCGGCTCTTTATCGTTCCGGCGGCGCTGCATATCCTGCTCCAGCATCCACGCTGTGCGACAGTCGATTTCTCGCGCCTCAAATATATCCTTTACGGCGCAGCTCCGATCCCGCTCGAACTGCTGCGTCAGTGCATCCAGATGTTCAAATGCGGCTTCATCCAGAATTACGGGATGACCGAAACCACCGGCACGATCTGCATGCTGCCGCCAGAGGACCATGATCCCAACGGCAATCCGCGCATGCGCAGCGCGGGCAAGCCGCTGCCCGGTGTCGAGATCAAAGTGGTCGGTGCCGATGGCAACGAAGCAGCAACCGGTGAAGTTGGCGAGGTATGGACGCGCTCGTCAAACAACATGGTCGGCTATTGGAACCTGCCCGAGGCGACCGAAAAAACGCTCACCAACGATGGCTGGGTGAAGACCGGTGATGCCGGCTATATGGACGAAGACGGCTATCTCTATATCCACGACCGGGTGAAGGACATGATCATCTCGGGTGGTGAGAATGTCTATCCTGCCGAGGTCGAAAGCGCGATTTATGGCCATCCCGATGTTTTGGAAGTGGCAGTCATCGGCGTGCCCGATCCCAAATGGGGCGAGGCGGTAAAGGCGGTCTGTGCGCCAAAGCCAGGTGCAAAAATCGATCCCGACAGCGTCATTGCCTGGGCGCGCGAACGTATCGCGCCGTTCAAGGTGCCCAAGAGCATCGACATTATCGATGCACTTCCCCGCAACCCATCGGGCAAGATCCTGCGCAAGGATCTGCGCGCGCCCTACTGGGCGGGCTATGATCGGCAGGTGAATTGAGATGAGCGAAGCCCAGATCGACCTCAACGCCTTCCGCGCCGAAGTGCGTGGCTGGCTGGCCGATAACCTGCCGCCCGAATTGCGGCAGGCGCATAAGCGCGCGACGAGTGTGTTTGTGGAGAAAGAGTATAACCTCGCATGGCAGGCGATCCTGCTGCGCAAGGGCTGGGTCGCGCCGCATTGGCCTGCCGAACATGGCGGAACCGGCTGGAACGAGGCGCAGCGCTATATCTTCGCCTCCGAATGCGCACGGGCAGGGGCGCCCAGCCTCGCACCGATGGGCCTCAAAATGGTCGCGCCGGTCATCATGAAATATGGCAGCGACGCGCAGAAGGGCTATTATTTGCCCAAGCTGCTCGCGGGCGAACATTATTGGTGCCAAGGCTATAGCGAGCCGCAGGCCGGTTCCGATCTGGCTGCATTGCAACTACGCGCTGACAGCGATGGCGATGATTATGTGCTCAACGGTTCCAAGATCTGGACCACACACGCGCATGTCGCCAACCATATGTTCTGCCTTGTCCGCACCGATCGCGACGGGCGGCCACAAGAAGGCATCACCTTCCTGCTGCTCGAAATGGCAACGCCGGGAATTTCGGTCAAACCGATCATCTCGATCGCGGGGGACCATGATTTCAACCAGGTGTTTTTTGACAATGTGCGCGTGCCCAAGGCAAACCGGCTGGGCGACGAAGGCAAGGGCTGGACGGTCGCCAAGACGCTGCTCGAATATGAACGCGCGGCGGCCTATGCTGCTGGCCTGATCGAGGCACTTGCAGAGGTGCGCGCTGCAGCGAAAGATGCCGAATTGCTGAACGAACCCACGATCCGTCGCAGGATTGCCGAACTTGATTCACAAGTGCGCACGATCCACGCGGTCGAGGATATGGTGCTCGCTGCAATCGGCGAAGGACGCGATCCAGGCCCGGCTTCTTCAATGCTCAAGGTGCAGGGCACCGAATGCCAGCAGAAGATCCAGGAACTGGCAGTCGACGTGGCGGGTATTTATGCCGCGCCTTATCAATATGAGGCTCGGCAAGCGGGGAGCAACACCGGCTATGTCGGCCCGGAAAGCGCGTTGACCGCAACGGCGCGCTATTTCAACGGCCGCGCCGCGTCGATCTATGGTGGATCGAACGAGATCCAGCGCAACATCATGGCCAAGCTGGTGCTTGGCCTCTAGCGCCAGCCCTTACCGCCCGACGCTATAATAATCGAACCCGGCCTTGGCGCCTTCTTCGGGTCGGTAGATGTTGCGCAGGTCGACGAGGACATCGCCATTCATCACGCTCTTGAGCTTGGCAAGGTCGAGCGCGCGATAGGCATCCCATTCGGTGACGATGGCTACCGCATCCGCACCTTGCGCTGCGGTATAGGCGCTCTCGGTCATCTTGACCTCAGGCAGGATCTTGGCGGCTTCTTCCATGCCTTCGGGATCGTGCGCATAGACTTCGGCGCCTGCATCGATCAGCGTCTGGACGATGGCGATAGAGGGGGCATCGCGCATGTCATCGGTATTGGGTTTGAAGGTGAGGCCCAATAGCGCGATCCGTTTGCCGCGCGCATCGCCGCCAAGCGCGTTGACGATCTTGCGCCCCATCGCGCGTTTCCTGAGGTCATTGGCCTGCACTACCGCTTCGACAATGCGCACCGGGGTGTCATTGTCCTGCGCGGTCTTCAGCAGCGCCAGCGTGTCCTTGGGAAAGCAACTGCCGCCATAGCCGGGGCCCGCATGCAGGAACTTTGAACCAATGCGGTTGTCGAGGCCGATGCCGCGCGAGACATCCTGCACATTCGCGCCCAGCTTCTCGCAAAGGTCGGCCATTTCGTTGATGAAGGTGATCTTGGTCGCAAGGAAAGCGTTCGCCGCATATTTGATCAGTTCGGACGAACGGCGGCTGGTAAAAAGGATCGGCGATTCATTGAGGAAGAGTGGGCGGTAGACGCCGCGCATCACTTCGCGCGCCCATTCGGTATCACTGCCGACAACAATGCGGTCAGGCCGCTTGAAATCGCCAATCGCCGCGCCTTCGCGCAGGAACTCGGGGTTGGAGACGACTTCGAACTCCAGATCGGGCCGTACATCGCGGATGATGCGCTCGACCTCGTCACCCGTTCCCACCGGCACGGTCGATTTGGTGACCACGACGGTCTTGGGATCAATCGCTTCGCCAATCTCTTTCGCGGCCGCATAGACATAGCTCAAATCGGCATGGCCATCGCCGCGGCGCGAGGGTGTGCCCACCGCGATGAAAACCGCATCGCAGCCCTTCACCGAACCAGCCAGATCGGTCGAGAAGCTCAGCCGCCCGGCATCGACATTGGTCTTCACCAACGCATCAAGACCCGGTTCATAAATCGGCATGATATTGGCGTTCAGCCGGTCGATCTTGCTCTGGTCCTTGTCAACACAGACCACATCATGCCCGAAATCGGCAAAACAGGCCCCAGATACCAAGCCAACATAGCCCGATCCGATCATCGCGATTTTCATATTGGACTTCCTGTATTTTCAGTCGAGCGGCGCTTTAGTGCCTCTGCCATGAGGCGGCAAGCCTGCACGGCTTAGCTGGCCAATCGCAAACCGACGGCTTTGGGTTCGATAGCAGGCTGATCTGGCCAGATACCGCGGGTATCATAGACCAGCTTATCGCTCCGCTCGGCAAGCGGGATCGCCTTGAACGCATCATGATCGACCAGCGGGATCAGGATTTCGCAATCGAGCAGCGCGCTGTCGATGTCGGTCAGCATTGCCCCGCTGCCGTCAAATTCGCGGGGCAGGGTGGCGGCATAGGGCTCGATCACATGGATACGGCTGCCAAATCTATGGGCGAGTGCCGCAGCCACTTTCTTTGCAGGGCTTTCGCGGAAATCGTCGATATTCGCCTTGAAGGCGAGCCCGAACAGCCCGACCTTTGCGGTAGGATTGGCCTCGATAAGGGCGGTTGCGCGCGCGATTACATGATCAACCTTGCCGTCATTCACTTCGCGGGCAGTGCGGATCAGCGGGGTGTGATCGGGGGCGCCATGGACGATGAACCAAGGGTCAACCGCAATGCAATGGCCACCCACGCCGGGGCCCGGTTGCAGGATGTTGACGCGCGGATGGCGATTGGCGAGGCGGATAACCTCCCACACATCGAGCCCCATCTGGTCGGCGACAATCGACAGTTCGTTGGCAAAGGCGATGTTCACATCGCGGAAGGCGTTTTCGACGAGCTTGGTCATCTCCGCCGAGCGTGCATCGGTGGTGACGCATTCGCCACGCACAAAGCGCTTGTAAAAGGACAGTGCCTTGCGCGCGCAACGCGGGGTGATGCCGCCGATCGAACGGTCGTTCGAAATCAGCTCCTCGAGTATCTTTCCGGGAAGCACGCGTTCCGGGCAGTAAGCGATGGCGATGTCGGGCGTGTCACCGGTCACGCCGGGAATCTTCAGGTCGGGGCGCAACTGCGCGATCAAGTCTTTCACACGGTCGGTGGTGCCGACGGGTGAGGTGGATTCGACAATCACCGTGTCGCCCGCCTTGAGCGCAGCGGCAATGCTGGTGGCAGCGGCTAGGACATAGCTGATATCGGGTGCGTGGTTTTCACCAAAGGGCGTCGGCACTGCGATCACGAACACATCGGCCGGCTCAACCATCGTTGAGGCACGCAACAGTTTTCGCTGCACCACACCCTGCACAAGCCCGTCGAGATCGACTTCCTCGATGTGGATTTCACCGCGGTTGATCGTTTCGACCACCTCGGCATTCACATCGACACCGAGCACGCGACAACCCGACCGGGCAATCACCGCCGCGGTCGGAAGTCCGATATAACCCAGCCCCATTACACACACATCGGGTTTCTTATCGACAAGCATCAGCTACCAGTCCTGCTATGCGGATGGCCGCCCTGCCATCCCCGAAAGGGTTATGCGCGCGCGCCATCGTTGAATAGGCCGCTTCATTGTCAAGAAGCGTAAAAACTTCGGCGACGATCCGCTCGCGGTCGGTGCCGACCAGCTTTGCAGTGCCAGCGGTGACGCCTTCGGGCCGTTCGGTGGTATCCCGCATCACCAGCACAGGCTTGCCCAGTGCTGGCGCTTCCTCCTGCACTCCGCCGCTGTCGGTCAGCATGATATGGCTGATTGCAAGCAGGCGCGCGAAATGGGGGTAATCCAGCGGCTCAATCATCGCGACATTCGGGTTCGAACCAAGCCGTGCGTCCATAACCTTGCGCACATTGGGGTTGAGGTGCACGGGGAAGATCACCGCCACATCTTCGCGCGCCGCGATTTCACCAATTGCCGAAGCGATATTCTCCATACCCTCGCCGAAATTTTCACGGCGATGGGTGGTAACGCCGATGATGCGTTTGCCTTTGAACCGCACTTCCAGCGCCGAAAGCCCCGATGCCAGCGCAGGGTCGGCGGCAATCTTGTCGGTCACCCAGTGCAGCGCATCGATGACGGTGTTACCGGTGACGTGAATGCCAGCTTCCCCAATCGCCTCTGCTCGCAACGCTGCAGCCGATACTTCGGTGGGCGCGAAATGCTGGTCGGCGATCGTGCCGATGATCTTGCGGTTCACTTCCTCGGGCCAGGGCTGGTAAATATCATAGCTGCGCAGCCCCGCCTCGACATGGCTGACGGGTATCTTGCGATAATAGGCCGCCAGTGCGCCGACCATCGCGGTTGCCGTATCGCCCTGCACGATTACGCGCGCGGGCTTTTCCGCATCCATCACTGCCCCGATGCCGGTTAGCAGCTTTGCGGTCAGCGTATCGAGCGATTGGTCCGGCGCCATCACGTTGAGGTCATGGTCTGGCACAATCTCCCCAATCTGCAGTACCTGGTCGAGCATCTGGCGGTGCTGCCCTGTCACCAGCACGCGAACGGCAACATCACCGCGCGCTTTCAGGGCATGCACGACCGGGAAAAGCTTGATGGCTTCCGGCCGCGTGCCAAAGATAATCAGGACAACAGCTTTACTATTCATTCCCGTGCTTTAGCCGCGCAGGCATTAAATTCTACTAAAGCGGGTGTTAAGGGTTGTGAAATCTCCTAAACTACATGAATTCTATAAATTCGGCTGGAACCTCCGCGCACCATCGTCTAGCAGGCGACTATGTCTTTTCGGGAACATGGATTCATGAAGAAAATAACCCTTCCTCTAGTTGCTTTGTCGCTGCTTGCCGGTTGCGCGGGTTCGGGACAATTGGGGGGAGCGTCAAACATCACCGTGATGCAGGGCAGCGAACTGCCCGCGCCCGACCGGACCGACTTGCTGTCTGAATCGCGCCCTTATCTGATCGGTCCTTTTGACAAGCTGATGATCGATGTCTTCGGCATCGAGGAATTGAGCAAGAAGGAAGTCCAGACGGACGCCAGCGGCCGTATCTCCTTCCCGCTTGCGGGTGTGATCGAGGCTGCCGGCAAGACCCCGGCCGAGATTGAGGACGAGATCGAGGCACGTCTGCGCTCGCGCTATGTCCGCGATCCGCAGGTGACGGTGAACCTCAAGGAAACCGTCAGCCAGGTGATCACCGTCGATGGCCAGGTCAAGAAACCCGGTCTCTATCCGGTGATTGGCAAGATGACGCTGATGCGCGCTGTCGCCACCGCAGAGGGCACTGCCGAATTTGCGAAGCTCGACGATGTGGTGATTTTCCGTACCGTGAACGGCCAGCAATTGGCCGCGCTGTATAACCTGAAGGCGATCCGCCGCGGCAATTATGCCGATCCCGAAGTGTTTGCGAACGACGTTGTCGTCGTCGGCGATTCGCAGGCCCGCCGCCTGTTCCGTGATGCACTGCAGTTGCTACCGGTCCTGACCACGCCGCTGATTATTGCGCTCCAGAACAACAACTAACACCTTTCCACCGATATCGGTTGAACGGCTAAGCCAAAACAAAAGCGGCGCTCCGACCATCCGGAGCGCCGCTTGTTTTTTGCGTGCCGCCCACCGAAGCGGGCGGCGCGTAAATCAGAACTTTACGCCAAGCTTCACGCCATAGAAGCGCGGCGGAGCGGGGTAGACAGCAAAGCTGTTGCCCTGTTCCGGGATCGGGAAGGCAGTGATGTTGTAGTAAGTGTTGAAAAGATTTTCGACATAGCCTTCAACGCTGTACTTGCCGTCGGCAAAGTTCACGCCTGCGCGCAGGTTGACGATGCCATAGCCATCATTGCCAGTGAAACGGCGACCCAGCGGATCGTTCAGCGGGAAGTGATCGCTGTTGTAGCGCCAGTCGGCGTGCAGCAAACCGTTCACGCCTTCGCCAAGGCGCGGCGTCCAGGTCACGCCACCGGTGATGGCATGCTTGGGCTGGTTCGATGCCTGCTGGCCATCGTCGCTACCGGCTGCCGGATCGCTGACCTTCGCATCAAGATAGGTGTAGCCCAAATTGACTACGAAATCGGGATGCGGACGGATGATGCTTTCCAACTCGACGCCCTTCGAAACCAGCTTGTCATAGTTCAACACGACGAAGTTGTTTCCGAGGAAGCGGTTCGACTGGTAGTTCTTGAAGTTCGAGTAGAACAGCGACGCATTGAACTGGAATTCACGCGTGAAGTTGGTCTTCACGCCGATTTCGTAAGCATCGACCGATTCATTGCCGAATTCGAGGTCAGTCAGCTGTGCGCCGTTGCCGCCGAGCAGGACCGAGTCAAAACCGGCGCGGTCGAGGTTGTAGCCGCCCGACTTGTAGCCACGGTCATAACCGCCGAACAGCAGCACATCGTCGTTCACCTTATAGGCAAGGCGTGCCGTGCCGGTGAATTCGCTTTCGCTGCGCTTGTCCGAACGGATGCCGTTGAACTCGCTGTTCACCGCCGGGTTGCAGCCCAGCAGGTACGCACCGCCAAACAGGCCCGAAGCCTGCAACGCCTGACGATAGGGCAGGGTTGCCGGGTTCTGGAAGAAGGAGCATGCCGGAACGACCGAGTTCAGGTCGGTGTCGATCTGCTTCTTCTCATAGTTATAGCGCAGGCCCAAGGTCAGCGTCAGATTGTCGCTGAAATTGATGATGTTGTGCGTGAACAGTGCGATGGCATCGGTATCGACGCGATACTTGTCTGCCGTTTGGCCAGCACCGGCCGGGGTGCGCGGAAGCGGGCTGGTGAACAGCGCGAGAAGCGCGGGGTTACCAGCAGCTGCGGCGGCCAATGCCGGGTTGGTTGCCAGCGCGACCTGTCCGAACAGCGGAACGCCAGCGCCGAGCGTGCCGAACAGTTGCAGGCCGGTCGGAAGCGCAACCGAACGGGTCAATCCGTTGATGACAGCGTCGGTATATTGGTCAGCCTGTGCACCGAAACGGATGGTGTCGGTCATGGTCAGCTTTTCATTCAGGTAGAATGCGCCGACGAGCCAGTCGAGCTTGTCGTTGAAGGCCGAACCCTGCAGGCGGAGTTCCTGGGTGAAATCAGTGATGCCGGTGCGGTAATCATCACGATAGGCACGATCGAGACCCGAAAAATCGATATCCTGGTCGCGCAGCGCCTTCCAGTCACGATAAGCGGTGATCGAGGTGAGCGTTGCGCCGCCGAAATCCCAATTCAGTTCGCCCGAAACGCCCCATTCATCGACCTTTTCGGTCAGGCCACGGCCCGGAGTGGTTGCCATGACACGGCCCTTGGCGTCGAACGGACGGACGATGCCGTCACGGCCGACTGCGCCACCCGCCAGCGGGTTGGCTGACAGGGCTTCGATCGCGTTGCCGGCGATGAAGGCAATGGCCGAGTTGGTCGATGCGTCGATGGTCGGGAACAGCGAGAAACCGCTGCCGGTATTGAGCGCGCCGCAGCAATCTTCGTTGGTCTTGGCGACGTCGGCAATGAAGCGGAAGTTGATATCGTCATTTTCGAAATAGGCCTGGCCGCGAGCGAACCAGCGGTTCACATTGTTGACGCTGCCATCTTCATTGGCGAGTTTGATATAGCCATCGCGCTTGTGATAGCCGCCGTCGAGGCGCAGCGCGAGCTGCTCGGAAACCGGGCCGGTCACGCCAGCCTTGGCTTCGATCTCGTCATAATTGCCATAGCTGAGTTCGGCATAGCCGCCGAGTTCGAACTTGGGCTTGGTCGTGGTGATGTTGAGCGCACCGGCTGAAGTGTTGCGGCCGAAAAGGGTGCCCTGCGGGCCACGCAATACTTCGACGCGGTCGATCGGCGGAAGCTCTGCAAGGGCAACGCCAGCGCGTGCACGGAACACGCCGTCGATGAACACGCCAACTGCCGGTTCAAAGCCCGGGTTGTCGCCAGCAGTACCGATGCCGCGGATGGTGAGGACGGCGCCGGTTGCGGCCGATTGGCCCGTGGTGGTCTTGAGCGAGGGAGCGAGCTGCTGGATGCCGCGAATGTCGACGACGCCAGCATTGGCAAGCTGTTCACCGGCAACAACGCTGACGGCGAGCGGAATATCCTGCGCGGCCTGGTCACGGCGGGTTGCGGTTACGATGATTTCGTCAAAAGCGACTTCTTCTTCTGCAGTCGCGGTTTCGCTGGTTTCAGTGCCAGCGTCTTGTGCCTGAGCCACCGAAGCGAGGCTGATTGAGGCAATACTTATCGAAGACAGCAGTGCACAGCGCACTGCAGTTTGTGCAAACTTCATTTGATACTCTCCACATGATCATCACAATAGCGCCCGGGATGGGCAACTTCCTTGGGAGTGGGGATGGTGAACCATCCTTATGTTATTCTTTATTGGTGCTTATGCACTGTTAGCGGGTGTAACCGGACTGTTTGAAAGCCGCAATTGGTTAGATGTATCAAGGTAAATCTTTTAATAAGCGCGGCAATATTGCCACAATTTGTAACAAGTTGATTGCGACCACCTGCTTGGCGTAAAGAAATGGCCGTACGAGGGGGTATCGATGAAAAAATCTGTCAAATGGGTAATCGGAATTGCTGCGGTTGCAGGCGTCGCGTTGCTGGGGGTGCGGCAATATCAGGCTGAAATCGGCACGGCGATGTTCCAGCGCGCGGTCGATAGCCGGGTCGGGCGCGATGTCACCGCGACCTTGCCCGATGGATTGCACGTCGCGCTGTGCGGAACGGGTTCGCCCTTGCCCAATGCCGATCGGGCAGGCGCCTGCACCGTGGTGATTGCAGGCAAGCGCATTTTCGTCGTCGATGCAGGCGAAGGCGGGGCGCGCAACATTTCGATGATGGGCATACCCAATGGCAAGATCGAAGGAATTTTCCTGACCCATTTCCATTCGGATCATATGGACGGGCTGGGGCCGATGATGTTGCTGCGCTGGACAGGCAATGCCGCAACCGCACCGCTCCCCATTCATGGCCCGACGGGGGTGGAGGCAATCGTCGCCGGCTTCAATACAGCCTATGCGCAGGATAATGGCTATCGCACGGCGCACCATGGTGCCGATATCGCGCCGCCATCCGGCGCCGGTGCCGTTGCAGTTCCATTTGCCATGACGGGCGAAAGTGTCGTGGTGCTCGATGATGACGGATTGAAGATTACCGCCTTTACCGTCGATCATGAACCGGTCTCGCCAGCCGTCGGCTATCGTTTCGATTATAAAGGGCGTTCGGTGGTGATCAGCGGCGATACCGCAAAATCGGCATCGCTTGAACGGGCCGCAAAGGGTGCCGACCTGTTGCTGCACGAAGCGTTGCAGCCCAAACTGGTGGGCAAGATGACCGATGGTCTTGAGCGCAAGGGCATCAAGAATACCGCCAAGATCACCCGCGATATCCTCGATTACCATGCCTCACCCGAAGAGGCGGCGGAAAGTGCTGCCAAGGCTGGCGTGCGGCAATTGGTGATGACGCACATCGTGCCGCCCGTCCCGACGCCATTCTTTTATCCCGCATTCCTCGGCGGTGCGCCTGATCGTTTCAAGGGCGAGATTGTGGTGGGTGAGGATGGCATGCTGTTCACCATGCCCGCTGGCGGCAAGGCGATTGAAAGGCAGCAGTTGATGTAAGCCCCGCTCCCCGTGTAAAGGGGCTGCATCAGGGAGAGTTTGATGGCATTTCGGGTCACCGCATTCGACGTTGCGCAGCGCGCGGGCGTGACCCAGCCGACGGTGTCGCGCGCCTTGAATGGCAGCCCCAAGGTCAGCGATGAAACCCGCGCCAAGGTGCTGAAGGCGGCGCAGGAACTGGGCTATGTCATCAACCAGAACGCCACCCGCTTGCGGCGCGGCGAAACGATGACACTGGCGGTGGTGCTGATCGGCCGTGCGGGCGAAAGCGCGACCGAAACCAACCCCTTTTATTTCTCGCTTTTGGGCAGCGTTGCGGCGGCAGCGACAGCGCGGGGGTATAACCTGCTGGTATCCTTTCAGGACAGCCCGGAAAACTTCTTCGGCCAATATGATGATGCCCGGCAGGCCGATGGCATGATTGTGATCGGCACCACGCAAAATCCCGAAGCATGGGCCTATTTCCGGGGGCTCGATCATGCCGACAAGGCATGGGTGTGTTGGGGTGCCCCCGATGACGACCTGCGCTGGGTGCGCAGCGAAAACGAAGGTGGCGGTCGCATTGCTGCGCGCTATTTGCTCGATTGCGGGCGCAAGCAGCCGGTGTTCATCGGCGCGCGCACCTCTCAACAACGCCAATTCGGCGAACGCTATGAAGGCTTTGCCGAAGAGTTACGCTCAGCCGGACTCGTCGCAACGGCAATCGAGGTGGATGAAACGCTCTCGCGCGAAGAACAGGGCGTTGAGGCCGTGCGCAGCCTGCTGCAATCGGGGCAAGCCTTTGATGCCATATTCGCGGCATGCGACCTGACCGCGCTCGGTGTGTTAGGGGCGCTTGCCGATAGCGGGATTTCGGTGCCCGAGCGTGTGTCGGTGATCGGTTTTGACGGTATCCGCGCTGGCAACTATTCTTCGCCGCCGCTGACCACAATCGAGCCTGATTTCCAGCAGGCGGGCGACTTGCTCGTGCAGAATGTACTCAACCGGATTGCGGGTGAACCGCTCACGCAGCGCCGCGTGCCGGTGCAACTGGTTAAACGAGGAAGTTAGAGCCCCAATACCTCTGGCATGGTGTAACGGCCCGCTTTCTGGCCTTGCAGCCAAAGCGCTGCCTTGATCGCGCCGCGCGCAAATATTGCCCGGTTTTCGGCGCGGTGCGACAGGGTGATGCTTTCTTCATTGCCGGCAAGGATAACGCTATGGTCGCCGGCGACGGTTCCACCGCGCAGCGAGGCAAAGCCAATGGCACCTTCTTTGCGCGCACCGGTAATGCCGTCACGACCGCGCTCGCTCGATGATGCAAGATCGATATGCCGACCGGCGGCCGCCGCTTCACCCAGCATCATCGCCGTGCCTGAAGGCGCATCGACCTTCATCCGGTGGTGCATTTCGACTATCTCGATATCCCAGTCACTACCCAGCCGCGACGCGGCCTCCTTGACCAGCGCCGCGAGCATGGTGACACCCAGCGAAGTGTTGCCGGTCTGCAGCACGGCGATATCCTGCGCGGCATCGTCGATCAGCCAATGGTGGCGTTCTTCAAGCCCGGTGGTGCCAATAACGATCGGTTTCTGCGCGGCAACGCAGGCCGCGAGGTTCGCCTCCATTGCATGCGGGCTGGAAAAATCGACGAGGACATCCGATACCGCCACCAGCGCGCCGAGATCATCGCCCTTGTCGACGCCGCCCGCCACTGTCTGGCCCGCTTCTTCGATGGCCGAGACCAGGGCATTGCCCATCCGCCCCTTGCTTCCGATGATACCGATTTTTGCCATAGTTGCGTGCCCTTGAATTTGCTGCTTCATGGTCGAGATGACAGATATTCGCAACATCGTAATCCTGACCGGTGCAGGCGTTAGCGCCGAAAGCGGCATCGATACCTTTCGGGATGCAGGCGGGCTTTGGGAAAAGCATCGTGTCGAAGACGTCGCGACGCCAGAGGCGTTCGCGCGCGACCCCGATCTGGTCCATCGATTCTATGACATGCGCCGCGCGGCGATCCAGACCAAGAAGCCCAATGATGCGCATTATGCGCTCGCCGAGCTTGACCGCCATTGGCGCGGGGAAGGGCGCAACCTGCTGATCGTCACGCAGAATGTCGATGACCTGCACGAGCGCGCAGGTGCCGAACGCCTGCTCCACATGCACGGCGAACATCTGGTCGCTTTGTGCCAGGCATGCGAGATACGCAGCCCTTGGACCGGGCCGATGCAGCATCGCCCACCATGCCCGATATGTGGCACGCCGTCGCTGCGCCCCGATGTCGTCTGGTTTGGCGAGATGCCTTACCATATCCCGGAAATCTATTCCGCGATCCGCACCGCCGACCTGTTCGTCAGCATCGGTACATCGGGTGCGGTCTACCCTGCTGCCGGCTTTGTGCGCGATGCGAAACAGCAGGGTGCGAAGACGCTCGAGCTCAACCTGGAGCCATCACAGGGCAGCCATTTCTTTGACGAGGCACGCTATGGCCCGGCGACCGAAGTCGTGCCCGAATGGGTTGACGAACTGCTTGACCTTTAGCCGCCGCAACTGCGGCATTCGGGGTCCTTGGGCAGGTTGACCGTGCGCATCGCGGGTTTCAGCCCGTCGAAGATGTGGAGCTTCCCCTTGGGATTTTCACCAAAGCCGGTGAGGCAGCGGATCGCCTCCATCGCGGCAAAGCTGCCCATCAGGCCACACATCGCACCCAATACCCCCTGCGTCGCGCAATCGTCGCAGTCATCAGGGTCATGCGCATCGCCAACGAAGCAGCGATAGCAGGGAGCGTCATCCTCCCACCCGCGAAAGGTGCCGATCTGGCCGTGAAACTGGCCAATGGCGGCGCTCACTAGGGGGGCGCGTGCGGCGATGCAGAGATCGTTCACGATCAGTCGCGTCGCAAAATTATCGCTGCCGTCGATGACGACATCAACGCTTTCCAGCAGGTCGGGCCGCGTCGCATCACCGATCCGCTCGCAAATCGGGCGGAATTGCACATCGGGATTGAGGCGCGCCACTGCTTCGGCGGCTGCCGCAACCTTCGGCTGGCCAATCTGGGCCTCACCATAGAGCACTTGGCGTTGCAGATTGGAAAGCGATACTTCGTCATCATCGACCACGCTGATCGTCCCGACACCCGCGGCGGCGAGATACTGGATCGCAGGGCAACCAATCCCGCCTGCACCGATCAGCAAAACATGGCTTTGCAACAATCTGGCCTGGCCCGGGCCGCCAATATCGCGAAGGACTATGTGTCGGGCGTAGCGATCAAGCTGCTGGTCGGTGAGGGTCATACACCGGTAGAGCCGAAACCACCGGCACCGCGGGCGGTTTCGTCGAGTGTTTCGACTTCGGTGACCAGCGCTTGCGGGGCAGGGGCGACAACGAGCTGCGCGATCCGGTCGCCCCGCTCGATTTCGAAAACCTCGTCGCCCAGATTGGCGAGGATCACCTTCACTTCGCCCCGATAATCGCAGTCGATCGTACCCGGCGTGTTGAGGCAGGTGATGCCATGCTTCAGCGCAAGGCCGGAGCGTGGGCGCACCTGGATTTCATATCCATGCGGAATAGCCACGGCAAAACCTGTCGGCACGGCAAAACGCGCGCCGGGCTTCAGTTTCACTGCCTCGGCAGCGCAGATATCCATCCCTGCAGCACCGGCGCTGGCATAAACCGGCAGCGGCAGGCCGGCCCCGTTGTTCAGCCGCTTGACCCTGATCTCAACCTTGTCCGACGGCATCAGCAATCTTCTCCATCAATTTGCGGGCAACCACATCCTTGGGCGCATCGGCAAGGCTTTCCACGCCCTGCTTGGTGACGATATGCACGGCATTGTTCGCACCGCCCATCACATCACCCGAAACGTCATTGGCGACGATCCAGTCGCAGCCCTTTTTGGCAAGCTTGGCCTGTGCATGCTCGACCACCTTTTCGGTTTCGGCGGCAAAGCCGATCAGCAGGCGAGGCCGCTGTGCATGTTTGGCGAGTGTCGCCAATATGTCCGGATTTTCGGTGAGGTTGAGTGCGGGGATCGCTGCGCCATCCTTCTTGATCTTTTGTTCCGGCACATCGGCCGCGCGCCAATCCGCCACCGCGGCGACCATGATCGCGACGTCCGCGGGCAGGGCCTTTTCAACCTCGGCCAGCATTTCGCGCGCGCTTTCGACATCGATGCGGACGACACCCGCTGGGGTGGCCAAATGCACGGGGCCAGCGACCAAGGTCACCTCGGCACCCAATTCTGCAGCGGCCTGCGCAATCGCAAAACCCTGCCGCCCCGATGAACGGTTGGCGATATAACGCACCGGATCGATCGGCTCATGCGTCGGGCCAGCGGTGATCAGCACATGCTTGCCAAAAAGCGGGCGGTGGCCGGGATCGGCAAAGTCAGGTTGTGCGGTAAGCGCTGACTCTGAGGACTTGGTCGTCGGAGCCCTACCTGCTGCCAAAGTTGCATCAAAAGGATGATCGAGCAGGGTGCAAATCCGGGCCGCCACATCGGGCGGTTCGGGTAGCCGCCCGGGGCCATATTCGCCGCATGCCATTGTGCCTTCATCCGGGTCCATGATTGTGATGCCGTCGGCCCGCAATTGGGCAAGGTTTCGCTGGGTCGCCGGATGGTTCCACATCCGCACATTCATCGCGGGCACCGCCAGCACAGGTTTGTCGGTCGCCAGCAGGATCGTCGTCGCAAGGTCATCCGCGATCCCTGCGGCCATCTTGGCAAGGATGTTGGCGGTTGCCGGGCAAATCACCACCAGGTCGGCCTGCCGGCTAAGCTGGATATGGCCGATTTCGCGTTCTTCCTTCAGGTCGAACATATCGCCATAAACCTGATCCTCGGTCATCACGCCCAAGGATAGCGGGGTCACAAACTCGCTCGCGCTTTTGGTCATAACCGCGCGCACCGCGATACCCTGCCGCTTTAGCAGGCGGATAAGTTCAAGCGACTTGTAAGCGGCAATGCCGCCCGAGACGATAAGGAGGACGCGCTTTTGGCTCATGGCCTTATCCTAGCGTCCACATCGCGGCTGCGCCAGCGGCAGCCGCTGCCAGCGCCGTCAGCACATAGCGCCAGCCATTGCCGCCGCGTCGCTTCTCCCAGATCAGTTCGATATCGGGTAGCGGCGGGGGTGGCGGTGCGCCGCCTTTTTTGGGTAGCTGGTCATCGAGGCGCTTGATGAGGTCGGGGATCAGCGCGAGCGTCTTCATGCGATCGCGCAAGCCATCGGCAATCGCCGCCTCTGGACCAAGCTCACCGCGGATCCATTCACCGACATAGGGTGCGGCGACATTCCACATATTGATGGCCGGGTTCAGGCTGGTCGCCACGCCCTCGACCATCACCATCGTTTTTTGCAGCAACAGCAGGTGCGGCTGGGTCTGCATGTCGAAGTCGCGGGTGATCGCAAACAGGCTGTCGAGCATTTGCCCGACCGACAATTCGCTCACCGGCTTGCCGCGCGTCGGTTCCCCCACAGCCCGCAGCGCGGTCGCGAATTCATCGACATTGTGGTAATCGGGCACATATTTCGCTTCGAAATGGATTTCGGCGACGCGGCGGTAATTGCCGGTCGTCAGGCCGTAGAGAATTTCCGCCAGCCACAAACGCGCCTGCCGGTTGATCCGGCCCATGATGCCGAAATCGATCGCAACGATGCTGCCATCGGGGCGCACGAACAAATTGCCCTGGTGCATGTCGGCGTGGAAGAAACCTTCCGAAATGGCTTGGCGCAGGAAGGTGAGCACCAGCCGCTCGGCGAGCTTGTGCGTATCATGCCCGGCGGCTTTGAGCGCGTCGACGTCCGAAATCTTGATGCCATCGACCCATTCGAGCGTCATAACCCGGCCTGAGGTGCGATCCCAATCGATCGCGGGGATGTGGTATCCCTCGACAGCGGCCATCGCCTCCTTGAGTTCCGAGGCAGAGGCAGCTTCGCGGCGCAGGTCAAGCTCGCGCAAGGTCCAGCGCTTGAGGTTGGCGATGACGAGTTGCGGGCGCAGGCGCGCGGCTTCCCCGCCCAGTGCTTCCAGATGCGCTGCGGCCCATTCATAGGTTTCGATATCGCGGGCAAATTGTTCGCGAATGCCCGGGCGCAGCACCTTGACCGCAACCTCGCGCCCATCAGTCGTGCGCGCGCGGTGCACCTGCGCGATCGAAGCCGCGCCGACCGGTTCGGGGTCGATATGTTCGAACAGCTCTGCCGCAGGTTTGTTGAGGCTGTGGTCAATCTCTTCGTAAATCCGCTCAAACTTTTCGGGCGGCAGCGAATCCTGCAGCGTCAGCAAGTTATGCGCCGCCTCTTCACCCACGAGGTCGGGGCGGGTGGCGAGCGTCTGCCCCAGCTTGATCGCGGCAGGGCCGATTTCGCGGAAGGCACCGGCATAGTCGGGAATCCTCGGCTGGATCGTCCCCAATCGCGCGATCCGGCACAACCGCTTCACCTGCGGCGGGGTGTTCCGGTCCTTCTCGATTCCACGCAACGCCCCGTGCCGCGCCAATATGCGGCCCCATTTGAGCAAGCGAAGGATATGCGTCGCCGGACGGGTCATGAGGAGGGAATCAAACCTTCCAGCCGCTGTGGATCGCGACCAGCCCGCCCAAAATAGGCTCGACCTTGGTCTGCACGAAGCCGGCGTCGCGGATCATCGCTTCGAACTGCGGCATGGGCGGAAATTTGCGTATCGATTCGGCAAGGTAACGATAGCTGTCTTCATCGCCTGCAATCACCTTGCCCATCTTGGGCAGCAGATGGTGCGAATAGATATCATAAGCCTTGGAAAGCCCCGGCCATTCGACGGTTGAAAATTCAAGGCAGAAAAAGCGTCCGCCAAAACGCAGCACACGATGCGCCTCGCGCAGGGCGTCGGGAATGTTGGTGACGTTCCTTATGCCAAAGGCGATGGTGTATGCGTCGAAATGCCTGTCGGGGAAGGTCAGCTTCTCCGCATTCTGTTCGCTCCACACCAGCGTATCGATGCCGCGCTCGACCGCGCGTTCCATGCCGACCGACAGCATGTCAGGATTAATATCGCTGACGGTGACATTGGCACCTGCCTTTTCGAGGCGAAAGGCGATGTCGCCAGTGCCGCCTGCCATATCGAGAATGTCCTCACCGGGGCGCGGCTTCACGCGGCGGACGAAATGATCCTTCCACAGCCGGTGCATCCCGCCCGACATGGCGTCGTTCATGATGTCATATTTGCTGGCAACACTCGAAAAGACACCGCGCACGCGCTGGGTCTTTTCTTCGGGGCTAACCTTTTCATAGCCAAAGGAGACGGTCTCGGTCATGTTTCTGGCCTCTAGCCAAGTGGTGGGCTCGCCGCTAGCGGATTCGCTATGCCTGAATTACCCGAAGTCGAAACCACCGTTGCCGGCCTACGCGCCGTGCTTGATGGCGAAGTGATCGTCCGCGCCGAACCGCGCCGCGCCGACCTGCGCTGGCCCATCCCGGTCGACCTGCGACAGCGATTGACCGGTGCACGGGTGACCGGGCTGGGCCGGCGCGCCAAATATGGGCTGATTCACACCGATCGCGACGATACGCTGATTTTCCACTTGGGCATGTCGGGCCGGTGGCGGGTCGATCCTGAAGAGATCGAAAAGCACGACCATTTCATATTGGAAACCGGCGCGGGCAGGGTGGTTGCACTTAACGATCATCGCCGCTTTGGTTCGCTCGATATCGTGCGTCGCGATGAATTGGAGGGATTCCGCCATTTTGTCGCGATGGGGCCGGAGCCGCTGGCCGACGATTTCGATGCCAAGGTGCTGCACGCGGCGCTGCAGGGGCGCAAGGCACCGATCAAGGCGATGCTGCTCAACCAGTCGGTGGTCGCGGGGCTTGGCAACATCTATGTGTGCGAGGCGTTGCACATGGCGGGGATATCCCCGGTGACCCCGGCGCAAAAGATCAGCCGGCCGCGCGTTGAAAAGCTGGTGATCGCCATCAAGGATGTGCTCGCCGCTGCCATCAAAGCGGGCGGATCGACGCTGCGCGATTTCGCCGCACCCGATGGAGAGCTGGGTTATTTCGCGAAGGATTGGCTTGTTTATGGTCGCGAGGGCGAATCCTGCCATTGCGGCAGCACAGTCCAACGCCGCGTCGATTCGGGGCGCTCGACCTTTTTCTGCCCGAAATGCCAGCGTTGATCGCGGTATTGCTGGCTTGAAAGCTGGGCATTTCCGGTTGACGAATCTGTTGCGGCTGGCTAAGGGCGGCGCTTCATCGGCCACACCACTGGTTTGGTGGCTCGTAACTATCTGATTTTTTGAGGACTGAAATGGCAAATACGCCGCAAGCTCGTAAGCGTATCCGTCGCAATGCGCGCCGCAATGAAATTAACGGCAACCGCGTCAGCCGTATCCGCACCTTCGTCAAGAAGGTCGAAGCTGCTCTCGCCGCTGGCGACAAGGGCGCCGCTGCCGAAGCATTGAAGGCTGCCCAGCCGGAACTCGCACGTGGCGTTGCCAAGGGCGTGCTCCACAAGAACATGGCTGCCCGCAAGTTCAGCCGCCTCACGAAGCGCGTTTCGGCCCTCGGCTGATTGCTTCCTCGGTGATCGAGAGGTCACCGGAACCAATGATATAGTTAATGGCCCGCCCGAAACGGCGGGCCTTTTCTTTGCCCGCAGATGGGTGGTGCAAACGAATCCAGCTTTATCCACGATTCGTGGCCTATTGACACGGGTTGCAGTTGAAAAATCCAATTAAAACAATTCGATAAAAAAAATTCGACGGATTTTCAGCGCTTGCGCCGAGTCAATGCGAATTATTTCACTTTTTTTGCAATCGGCCCCTTGCTCGACTCAATTTTGCGTGGTTACTAAGGACTTTCCAGCAGCGTGCGATTAACCTCACACCTGTCTCAATCTAGCATGACGCAATAGGGGCTTCTGCACGAAGATGCAGGAGAGCGGTGGAACTGTGTCAGCCGACAGGAGGCAGATGTGCAACAAAAACAGGGTGCGTTACTGGTTGGGGTGAAAGGGGTGGCAAGTGACGCTTAAAGTCGTGCGTTCGGAGCAGGAAACGATGGGGGGCTCCGCATTCGAATCTGATTGGCAAAATGTGGCGTCGCGGTTGCGCCGGGATCTTGGGGCTCAAATCTACGGACAATGGATCAGGTCCATTGCGCTTGGCGATTTCTGCGAACTTACCGGAACATTGGAACTGCTGACCCCGTCAGATTTCTCGGCAAGCTGGGTTTCCGATCATTATGCAGACCGCATCCGTCTTGCCTGGTCGAGCATCAATCCGTCTGTCCGCCAGCTGAAAATTCGCGCCCGTCCGGGTGCAGCCCGTGTCGAAATGCTGCAGGGTGCAGCCGCTGCCGAACGTCCGCTGGCCGCTCCGGTCGACGAAGCACTTCCGGTGCGCAGCCAGCTCGATCCTCGGATGACCTTTGCGAATTTCGTCAAGGGCCAGACCAATGCTCTCGCACTCAGCGCTGCCGAACGCGTGGCTGCTGTCGAACGTCCGCTGTTCAACCCGCTCTATCTGCAAGCCGCAACTGGCCAGGGCAAGACTCACCTGATGCACGCTATCGGCCATGCCTATGCAGAAGTGAACCCGAACGCGCAGATCCTCTACATGTCGGCTGAAAAGTTCATGATGGAGTTCGTCTCCGCCATGCGCCGCAAGGAAGTGATGGAGTTCAAGGCCCGCTTGCGCGCGGTCGATGTCCTCCTGATCGACGACATCCAGTTCATCATCGGCAAGGTTTCGACACAGGAGGAATTCCTCCACACCGTTGATGCCATCATCGGGGCAGGCAAGCGCCTTGTCGTGGCTGCTGACCGTGCACCGCAAGCGCTGGACGGCGTTGACCAGCGTATCCTGTCGCGTCTTTCGATGGGCCTTGTTGCTGATATCCAGCCAGCTGATCTGGAACTGCGCCGTTCGATCCTCAACCAGCGCTTGGCCAACATGCCCGAAACGCAGGTGGGTGAGGATGTGATCGAATTCCTAGCACGTACGATCAGCCGAAACGTCCGCGAACTCGAAGGTGGTTTGAACAAGCTGATTGCTTATTCGCAACTGACCGGAAAGCCGATCACCCGCACGCTCGCCGAAGAGCAACTGAAGGATATCCTCAGTGCGTGCCGTCGTCGCATCACGATCGACGAAATCCAGCGCGCCGTTTGCGAATATTATCGCATCGACCGCAGCGAAATGTCGTCAAAGCGCCGTGCGCGCGCAGTCGTGCGTCCGCGCCAGGTGGCGATGTACCTCGCCAAGGTGATGACGCCGCGCAGCTATCCGGAAATTGGTCGCAAATTCGGTGGTCGTGACCATTCGACTGTGATCCACGCCGTCCGTCTGGTCGAAGACCTGCGCCGGATGGATAATGACATGGATAACGACGTCCGCGCCTTGCTTCGCCAGCTCGAAGCGTAACTATCCCGCCTTCCGCTTTCCTTGGGATGGCCGAACGGCTATTCCAAGGCAAAGATAAGGAATCGGGAGGCTGACACCAATGTCCAAATTCTGCTTGCAATGCGGCGCGGCGCTGAACGCGGGTGCGCGCTTTTGCGGCGAATGCGGCGCTCCTGTTTCCGCGGCATCGCCAAAGGCCAAGGCTGCGAGCCACCCGCCTGCGAAAAAGAGCAACTGGCTGCTGATCGGCGGTGTCGCTGGCGCGATTGCACTGGTTATCGCTTATTACTTCATCTTCCTGCACGACGATGCAAGTTCGGGGCTTGAAGATAGGGTTGCCGACCAACCCGTCGAGGCCGAGGCCGCAGTGGCAAAAGTCTATTACGCCATGCTCGAGGCCAATATCCGCGACAAGGCATCGACGCAGGGCTCGACTGTGTTGGGCAAGCTGCCGCGAGGCGAAAGCGCTTCGGGCAAGGTTATCCTTGGCGAAGATGGCACCAGCGATTGGCTTGAACTTGCCGATGGCAAAGGCTTCGTCGCCTTGGTCAACCTCTCAGAAATCGAGCCGCCCGAGCTTTCCAAAATGCTCGATGACAAGAAATGGACCGCGAATGAGGCTTTGGATGTCTGGGCCCAGCCCGACCCCGCCTCAACTTTGATAGAGCGCGTCGCCGCAGGCACTTCAATCACGCTCGTTGGGCTGACGGCCAATGATTATGTCGAGGTGAAACTGCCCAAGGGCGGTGTTGGTTATATTGCGGGCGGCGAACGCATCGCCAAACTCGCCAGCGGCAAGCCGATTGCGATTGCCTTCAACGCCAACACTTGCAGCTTCGGCCCCGAACTTGATGCCATGTTCGCGACGATCGGAAACCGGGTAAGGGCGAATTACAAGGCATTGGAAAACAAGGAATATCCCAGCGAAGAAGCGCGCTCCAAGGCGCTTGCATCGATCGAGGGACGCAGCACCTTCCAGAAACTGGAACGCAATTTCGAAGGGCTGACGGTTACCGCCATTGCACAGCATTATGAATCGCAGTCGGTCTATTTTGCGGAACCGGCGTCGCGGGTCATCGAAGTCTTCCGCTCAAAAGGTTTGCGGATTGGCCGCGATGGCAGCATTCCCAGCTCCGACCTTTTCGCTGCAATCGGCAGTGCCGCGGGTGAGGGCGGCCGTTACGGCAAATCCGATTTGAGCTGCGGCGTCTGATACGAAAAACCCCGCCGGTTGAGGCGGGGTTCTTCCTTTTCCTACAAGCGGGAAAGCTTATTTCTTTTTCATGCCTTCTTCGGGCGCGACCGAAATACGCACGGTTTCACCGCTGTTGCCGGGGAAGCCGGTGAACATCGCAGTCACCAGGTTGGGCACCAGATAGGGCAGGCGGTTCGAACGCGATTTTGCCTCGGCCTTCCCTTCGAACAGGCGTTCGCCGGTGGCGGTGCGTTCGATCTTCATGTCGATACCGCTGGTATAGACGGTGTAGTTGCGCACATCATATCCGCCGCGCCAGCCGGGGCCAAACAGGAATGGATCGTGCCAGCCATAGACATAGCGCGCGCCGCGCGGGGTGCGCACAATATAGGGGCGGTAATATCCGGGGCCGAAACCAAACCGGCCATAGCCCCAGAACGGATCGTAGAAGGGGTCGTCATAAACGACGGTACGTTCCTTGCCTTCATCAATGCCGTAACCCAGCTTGACCGTGAAGTCAGCGGCTGCGCCGGGTGCAGCGGGGATATAGCCCGCCTTGGTCATTTCGGCCGAAACCATAGCGGCATATTGGCCGAATTCGATCCCGCCTTCATTCGCCGGATCAGCGGCCTTCACGATAAAAGTCTGCCCTTGCGGTGCCGGCATCTGCTGGAAACGCGAAACATCCGCCTTGAACGGAGTTGCGCACGCGGCCAGCGTCAGCATCAGGGCCGGAGCAAGAATGGAAATTGCCTTACGCTTCATCACGATAAACCTCCGTTTCCGCCAATATAGGCGGACATGCGCGGATATCTATCGCAAAAGCGCTGAACTGCGGTTGAACGACGCAATCCGTGCAGGCGGCGGTTTAACGCAAAAGCCCCAGCGCCTGGTAGGCCTTGTCGAGCGTCGGCTGGGCAAGCGCAGTGGCGCGTTCTGCACCCTTGCGCAAGGCGGCGTCGATCGCCGGGATATCCTGCCGCAATTCGTTGAACCGCTCAGCAATCGGTGCGAGACGCGAAACCATCAATTCACCCAGCGCTGGCTTGAATGCGCCAAAGCCTTGGCCGCCAAATTGCTGCAGCACTGCGTTCACGCTGCTGCCGTCTAGCGCGGCATAGATGCCAACAAGATTTTCCGCCTCGGGCCGTCCGGCCAGGCCTTCCTTCTCGCTCGGCAGCGGTTCGGGGTCGGTCTTGGCCTTGCGGACCTTCTGCATGATGGTGTCGGCATCGTCGGTGAGGTTGATACGGCTCATGTCCGAAGGGTCGGATTTGCTCATCTTTGCGCTGCCATCGCGCAGGCTCATGATGCGCGCAGCTTCGGGCGGGATGATCGGTTCGGGCAGGGTGAAGATCTCTTCGCCATTGCCGAAATCATTGTTGAACTTCTGCGCAATGTCGCGTGCCAGCTCCAGATGCTGTTTCTGGTCGTCTCCAACGGGAACATGGGTCGCCTGGTAGAGCAGCACGTCGGCGGCTTGCAACACCGGGTAAGTGAACAGCGCGACCGAAGCGCCCTCACGGTTCTTGCCCGCCTTGTCTTTCCACTGCGTCATGCGGTTCAGCCAGCCCATGCGCGCGGTGCCGTTGAGCAGCCATTGGAGCTGGCTGTGCGCCACAACCTGCGTCTGGTTGAACAGGATCGACTTGTCGGTATCGATACCGCACGCGATCAGCGCGGCCGCCATCTCGCGGGTGTTGGCGGTGAGCTCAGCCGGAACGTGCGGCTGCGAAATGGCGTGCAGATCGGCGAGGAAAAACAGGCATTCGCCCTGATCCTGCATCTTCACCCAGTTCCGGATGGCGCCGAGATAGTTGCCAAGGTGCAGATTTCCGGTGGGCTGGATGCCCGATACGACGCGCATGTTTGTGCTTTCCATCAGCTGTTGTTGGCCACAGCGCGGTTGCGCCGCAGCAAGCGGTTGACCCGATCGCGATCGAGCGCGCCAACCATATATCCTGCGGCGAAATAGACCGCCATGCCGCCGCCGACAAGTATCGCCAGCGCAGCAATTCGGGTGAGGATATCGTCAGAGAAATAAGGCAGCATCCAGCTCATCAGCCACCAGAGGAGCGCCGACATGATTGCGGTTGCCAGCAATTGGCGCGCAATGCGTGCGCCCAGCGCGCCGGTGAAATGGAACCAGCCGCGTTTGTGCAGCACGGCATAGAGCAACAGGCAGTTTAGCGACGCCGAAGCGGCGGTTGCCCCGGCCAACCCGACAATGCCCCATGGGCGCACCACAAAGACGTTGAGGATGATGTTGAAAATCAGCGAGATCAAAGCGGTATAGACCGGCGTCTTGGTATCCGATCGCGCGAAGAAACCGGGGTTCAAAATCTTGACGATCACATAGGCTGGCAAGCCCGCGACCAGCGCTGCTGTGATCTGCGCCATGATCGCGCCGTCCTGCATTGTGAACTTGCCGCCAACGAAGAAAGCGTTGGTGAAGGCAGGCGCGCAAATGGCGAGCGCGGCAGCGGCGGGAAGAGTCAGCAAAGTCGCCATCTCAAACGCATCCGCCTGCAAATCCTGCGCGCGCTGGTGATCCTCGCTCTGGATATGGCGCGACAGCATTGGCAGGATCGCAGTGCCCAGTGCGATGCCAACAATCCCCAACGGCATCTGGTTGAGCCGATCCGCCATTTTCAGAAGCGTCAGCGAGCCCTGCGGCAGCGAAGTCGCGAAGAAAGTGTCGACGAACTGGCTGATCTGGTAAATCCCGGCGCCAAAGGTCGCGGGCAGGATGACCATGCCCAATTGCTTCACCTCGGGAGTGAATTTGGGCATTTGCAGTTTAAAGCTGAGGCCAGCGCGGCGCACTTCCCACCACAGATAGAGCAGTTGCACGAGACCCGAGAGCGAAACCGCTGCGCTCAATGCATAGACGACAAGCCGGTCGTCATCGCTGCCCCCGCGCCAATAATAGCCAGCGCCAATGCCGCCGATCAGCACGATATTGAACAGGATCGGCGCAATAGCCCCTGGCGCAAATTTGGAACGCGCGTTGAGCAAGCCGGTGAGCATCGCCACGAGGCTGATGAAAAACAGGTAAGGGAAGGTCACCCGGCTGAGGAATACCGCCAGGTCAAACTTGCCCGGAACCGACTGGAATTCGCTGGCGAGCAGCCAGACGATGCCCGGCATCGCCAGCATCGCCAACCCCGAAAAGGCGAGCAATATCCAGATGAAGACCGACAATACGTCATTGGCGAATTTCGCTGCCTCATCCTCTCCATTCTCGCCAGCGAGCCGCCGCGAATACATTGGCACGAAAGCGACCGAAAATGCGCCTTCGGCAAACAGCCGACGGAAGGTGTTGGGCAGGGTGAAGGCCAACTGGTACGCGTCCCCTGCCAGCCCGGCGCCGAGCACACGGGCGAGCAGGATGTCGCGGATAAAGCCGAAAATGCGGCTGATGATGGTGAAACCAGCGATGGTCGATGTGTGCCGAAGCAAGCTCATCGCTGGTTCAACCTAATCGGAAAATATCAGGCTTCGCCGGCGGGCTGTGCTTCAGCCGTTGCTTGCGCCTGCGCGAGCTGCTGCAGGTAGAGGCCGTTGAAGTCGATCGGATCGAGCACCAGCGGCGGATAGCCGGCATCGCGAATCGCATCGGCAACCACGCGGCGTGCAAAGGGGAACATCAGGCGCGGAGCCTCACCAAACAGGAACTGGTGGGCATAGCCTTCTTCGACATTGCGCAGGCCAAAAAGCGTCGCATATTCGAGTTCGACATTGAAATGCACGCCCTGTTCCGCCTCGGCCTTGACGCCAAGTTTCAGGCAAACTTCGTTGACTTCCTCGTTCACCGGATTGACTTCGATATTCACCTGAACATCGATCTGGGGTTGGCTATCCCAGCCATAGCTTTGCGGGGCATTCGGGTTTTCGACCGATAGATCCTTGATATACTGGCTGAGCATGCCAACCGCCGGTGCGGTATCTTCGCCGTTCGCGCGCAGTGTATCGGAAACGATGTTGCCTTCTTCGGCCATTTTCTGTGCTTTCCCTGACTTTCCCGGCCATCCCACATGGCCCCTATTTCGGCAGCGCGCCTAGCAGGGGGAAGGGCAAAGGGCAATGCTTAAGGGCGTCGCCAAAGTGCTTGTTTTGGCCTGCGTGAAAAGAATCGCAGCAAGCCATTTGAAACCAGCGGGGGAAATGCCTATGTTGACGTCAAGGAAGCTGGGTTTCATGCCATTCAAGTGGGATTAACCCGGATTTTGGTTCTTCGGGCTAAATCCAGGTCCGAACTTGTGAGGCGTGTGAAATGGTAACTGTCGAAATCGTCCTGCTCGCAATGGTTGCAGCCTTTCTGGGCCTGCGTCTCTATTCGGTGCTCGGCAAGCGCACCGGGCATGAGCAGGAGCCTGTCGCCCGCCCCGCAATCGATGAACGCCAACCTGCAAGCGTCCGCCAGCCGGTCGGCTCACGCGAAGGTTTATCGCCCGCGCCGGTCATCGACAGCCCGCTTGCTGACAGCGCGGCCCAAAGCGGCCTGCGTTCGATCGCCAACGCCGATCGCACCTTTGATCCCGCGCTTTTCCTCGAAGGCGCGAAATCCGCTTATGGCATGATCCTCGAAGCCTATTGGAAGGGCGACAAGGAACAGCTTCGTTTCCTGTGCGACGACGATGTCTATGAAAGCTTTGTCGAGGCAATCGATGCCCGCAACGCCAATGGCGAAACGCTTGAAAACCGGCTTGTCCGTATCGATGAAGCCCGCATCGTCGATGCCAGCTATGATCATCCGATGGCACGGATTTCGGTGCGTTTCGATGCCGACATTGCGGCGCTGACGCGCGATGCCAATGGTGCAATCATCGGCGGCTCGCTGACCGATGCTGTCGAGACGCACGATGTCTGGACATTCTTCCGCGACGTGAAGTCGGGCGACCGTAACTGGAAACTTGACGAAACCGACGCGGTCTGATTCACCACGGGGCATGAAAAGCCCCGCCATCGCGCTCGCCCTATCGACACTTTTGCTGTCTGCCTGCTCGGGGACGATCATCCCTAAAGGCGGAACGGTTTCTCCGTCCACACCGCCTGCGCCAACGGCACCAGATGTTGCCGCAAAGCCGATTCCATCGACACCGGTCGCTCCTATCGCGGTTTCTCCAACCACGCAGGCAACTGAAGTGGTCAACGCCCTCAGCGCCGGTGTGGTTCGCGGGCCGGCGATTGCAGAGCTGGCTTCGGATGCGCGCAAAGCCAATCTTGCACTCGCATCGTTCCGCACATCCTGCCCTGGCCTGTTGAAACGCACCGACAATTCCGGGCTGACGCAGGGAAGTGACTGGCAAGAGGCGTGCGATGCGGTGAAAACATGGAGCGGCGATGCCATCTCCTTCTTCGCCACTTATTTCGATGCGGTGCAGGTTGGCGAGGGCAAGGCCTTTGTCACCGGTTATTTCGAACCCGAAATCGCAGGTTCGCGTACCAAGCAACCCGGCTATGATGTGGCGATTTACAAACGCCCGCCTGACCTGATCGATGTCGATCTCGGGCTGTTTTCCGATGATCTCAAAGGCAAGTCGATCCGCGGAAAGGTGCAGGGCACCAAATTCATTCCTTATGATGAGCGCGCCGCGATCGTCGATGGCTCGCTCGCCGGTCGCGGGCTTGAGATTGCCTGGGCGGCTGACCCGGTCGACTTCTTCTTCCTGCAGATCCAGGGATCGGGCCGTTTGCGCCTGCCCGATGGCGGGGTGATGCGGATCGGCTATGAAAGCCAGAATGGCCGCGGATATACCGGCATAGGTAGGTTGATGAAGGATCGCGGCCTGATCACCGACGGGTCGATGCAGGGAATCGTCAAATATCTTCGCGAAAACCCCGAAGAGGGGAAGAAGATCATGAACGAAAACAAAAGCTTCGTCTTTTTCCGCGAATTGACCGGGGCAGGGCCACTCGGTGCCATGGGCTATCCGGTGGTGGGCGAGGCGAGCGTTGCTGTCGATCCCAGATATGTGCCCTTGGGCGCGCCTGTCTGGCTCTCGCTCGACCGGGCCGAACCCAATGGCATCTGGGTGGCACAGGATACCGGCGGCGCGATCAAGGGGGCGAACCGCTTTGACAGCTTCTGGGGTGCTGGTGACCGTGCGCGCGCCATTGCGGGTGGCATGTCGGCACGCGGTAGCGCGCTGATCTTCCTGCCCAAGGCTACCGTCGCGCGCCTGATCCCGGCGCAATAATGGCGCGCCGCCTCCATCCGGAGGAGCGGTCGTTGTGGAACCGTGTCGTGCAGACGGTGAAGCCGCTGCACCCGGTGAAGGTGGTGTTGCACCCGCATCCGTTGGAAGAAGCGTCCAAGCTCAGCGTCGCAGAGCCCAAAAAACCAAAACCCAAAGCCAAGTCGGCAGCGGTCGCTCCCCAGCAAAAGCCAGTGAAAACCATCGAGGGCAATCTCGATTCGCATTGGGACCGGCGCTTCAACAAGGGCGCGGTCATCCCTGATATCAGCATCGACCTGCACGGGCAGGGGCTGGCGGGGGCGCACGCCCGGCTTGACCATGCACTCGAACAGGCGATCCACCAGCGGATGCGCGTGGTGCTGCTCGTTACCGGCAAGGCGCGCGCGCATGATCGGGCGAGCGGAACGGGCCGGGGCGCGATCGCTTCTGTGGTGCGCGATTGGCTCGCGGCCTCGCGCCATTCGTTTCACATAGCCGCTGTCCGGCAGGCCCATCCGCGCCATGGCGGCGATGGGGCGCTGTATATTGTTTTGAAGAGATAATCTCCCCTCCCGCTCGCGGGAGGGGCCGGGGGAGGGCCAGTAATTAAGGATGGCGCTGAGTTCAGGCCCTCCCCTAACCCCTCCCGCTTGCAGGAGGGGGGCTAGGCTGCCAACAACCGCAGCGTCACCCGCCGATAAATCTCCGCAAGCGCATCAAGGTCGGTAATCGCCACTGCCTCATCGAGCTTGTGCATCGTTGCGTTGCACAGCCCGAATTCGACAACCGGGCAGAGCTTGGAAAGGAAGCGCGCATCCGACGTGCCGCCGGTGGTCGAGGCCTCGGGCGCGATGCCGGTAACTTCCTCCACCACCGCGGCCAATGTTTCGCTGAGCTCGCCCGGCGGCGTCAGAAAGGCCTCGCCAGAGATCATCGCCTTCAGCGTGCCGCCACCCGGCTCGACAATGCCGCGGATCAGCTCGACCAGGCTCTCGCCGCTGTGCAAATCGTTGAAGCGGATTGACAACCGCGCCAGCGCCTTTGCCGGGATCACATTGGTCGCCGGGTTGCCGGTGTGGAGTTCGGTAATCTCGATATTGCTCGGCTGGAAAAATTCGGTGCCTTCATCGAGCACCACCGCCTTGATCTGCGCAAGGATGGCCACAAGCCGCGGGATCGGATTGTCGGCCAGATGCGGATAGGCAACATGGCCTTGCGTGCCTTCGACAGTGATCCACATATTCACCGATCCGCGCCGACCGACCTTCATCATGTCGCCCAGCCGATTGACGCTGGTGGGTTCGCCGACAAGGCACAGATCCGGCAGGGTGCCGCGTGCCTTCATATGCTCGATCAACGCGCGTGTGCCGTGGATGGCTGGGCCTTCCTCATCACCGGTGATGATCAGGCTTATCGTTCCGGCTTCTTCGGGGATTTCGTGCAGGGCAGCGACAAAGGCCCCGATGCTGCCTTTCATGTCGACAGCGCCGCGCCCGTAAAGCAGGTCGCCGCGGACTTCGGGTTCGAATGGTGCGCTTGCCCAGCCGTCGCCCGGCGGCACGACATCCAAATGCCCGGCAAAGGCGAAATGTCGCCCGCCTTTTCCACGGATTGCAAACAGGTTTTCCACAGGGCCGCCATGCGCCGGGTCAGGATCGTCAGCACCTGCAATGAAACGTTCGACAGTGAAGCCCAAAGGCACCAGCAGCGCCTCCATCGTGTCAAAAACGCTGCCGCGCGCAGGCGAGATACTCTCGCAGGCCATCAGGGCTTGGGCATATTGCAGGGCAAGGCTGTCAGTCATTTGCACCGCATGGCAATGACGTTATGGTTTGTCCATAAATTCTGGTTGGAAGCGCCATGCCCAAGATCGATATCGAAGCCATCCCGCAATCGAACGCGACCGGTTACCCCGAACCTTTCGACAAGGCTGTTGAAGGCCGCTGGTGGCGCCGGCTCGCCCCTGCTGCGGGATTGACGCGCTTAGGTGCAAGCCATGTGGTGCTCAAGCCTGGCGGTTGGTCTTCGCAGCGGCACTGGCACGAGGCAGAGGATGAGATGGTGATCATGCTCTCGGGTGAGGCAGTGCTGGTTGAGGATGAAGGCGAAACCGTGATGCGCCCCGGCGATATCGCGGCGTGGGCCGCTGGCGTGCGCAACGGCCATCACCTTATCAACCGCAGCGACAGTGACTGCATGTTCATCGCCATAGGGGTGGGCGATCGCTCAAAAGGCGGGGGTTATTCGGATATCGACATGATGTTCGGCGAGGAGGATTATTACCACAAGGATGGCACGCTCTATCCGACCAAACGGATCAAATAATCTCCTCCCGAAAGCGGGAGGGAGATTTCACTTACTCGGCTCGTTCTCGAACTTTTCGATCACCCATTCTTCATTCTGCGCCGCCTGGTACCATTCCTCCATCCAGGGATGGGCAAGGACGGCATCGACATAGGCCTCGGCAAAGCCGGGCAGGGTGAAACCATAAGTGACAAAGCGCGTCACAATGGGGGCATACATGATATCGGCGGCGCTATAGGTGCCGAACAGATAGGGGCCTTCATTGCCGAAACGCGCGCGGGCTTCAGCCCACAAGCCCAGGATGCGCAGAGCATCGTTGCGGGTTTCGTCGCTGATCGTCACGCCTTCATAAACCTTGCGCAGGTTCATCGGGCATGCACGCCGCAGGGGCAGGAAACCCGAATGCATTTCGGCTGCCATCGACCGCGCCATGCCGCGGGCGACTTCGTCCTTGGGCCAGAAACGCTCCCGCCCAACCTTGTCGGCCAGATATTCGAGAATTGCCAGGCTGTCCCAGATCACCGCCTCGCCATCCCAAAGGATTGGCACCTTGCCCGATGAGGGCGCAATATCCTCCTCGCGCTTTCGCTCGTCCCAGCCGTCATTATAGAGGGGAACGGTCAATTCCTCGAAGTGCAGCCCCGATTGCTTGCAAGCCAGCCAGCCGCGCATCGACCAGCTCGAATAGGCCTTGTTCCCGATGATGAGTTTGAGGGTCATGACTGGATGGCTTCTAGCACCGCCTCGCGCAAGGCATCAATCCCGCCCTTCTTTTCCGCAGAGGTCGCCGAAATCACCGGAAAAGCGGCGCTGTGCTTGCGCAGTTCCTCGAGCGTAGCCGCCTCGACCGCAGCGAGTTCGCTCGCCTTGATCTTGTCGGTCTTGGTCAGCACGATGCGATAACTGACGGCTGCACCGTCGAGCATTTTCATAATCTCGCGGTCGACTTCCTTGATGCCATGGCGGCTGTCGATCAGCAGGAAAGCACGCTTGAGCACTTGCCGGCCGCGCAGATAATCGTTCACCAGGTAACGCCATTTCTGCACCGTCTTCAGCGGCGCCTTGGCATAGCCATAGCCGGGCATGTCACAAATGCGGAAGATCGGCGGTTCACCCACGTCAAAGAAATTGAGTTCCTGCGTACGCCCAGGCGTGTTCGACGCACGGGCAAGGCCGTTGCGGTTGACGAGCGCGTTGATCAGGCTCGACTTGCCCACATTCGACCGTCCGGCAAAGGCGATCTCCGGCACGGTCGCGTCGGGCAGGAATTCAAGGCTGGGTGCAGACTTCAGGAAGTTGACCGGGCCTGAAAAGATTTTCGTGTCCATATAATTGCCTCTTTCATCCTCTTCCCTTCAGGGGAGAGGCAACGAGACTTGGTCTTGCAATGCAAGGCCTAGTCGCAGTCGGAGAGGAACCCTCTCCAAGCGCGGCTAGCTGCCGCAGCAGCAAGCCTTGCTATCCTCTCCCCCGGAAGGGGAGAGGTTAATGCCTTAAGCCTTCGCCTTTTTCTTCTCGGCCTCTTCCTTCGCCATCTGCTCCTTCAGGATCGGATGCTTGGCGTAGAGCCACTTTTGCTGGCCGATCGAGATGATGTTCGAAACCACCCAGTAAAGCTGCAGACCGGCTGCGAAGGGGGCCATGATGAACATCAGGAACCAGGGCATGATGGCAAAGACCTGCTTTTGCACTTCGTCCATCGGCTGCGGGTTCAGGCGCTGCATCAACCACATGGTGATGCCGAGCAGGATCGGCAGGATGCCGATGGCGATGAAGCTCGGCGGGTCAAACGGCAGCAGGCCGAACAGGTTGATGGGGGTCAACGGATCGGGTGCCGACAGGTCCTTCAGCCACAACGCAAAAGGCTGGTGCCGCATTTCAACCGAGAGCATCAGTATCTTGTACAGCGCGAAAAAGATCGGGATTTGCAGCAGGATGGGAAGGCAGCCCGCCAGCGGGTTGATCTTCTCTTCCTGGTACAGCTTCATCATTTCCTGCTGCAGCTTGGGCTTGTCGTCCTTGTACCGCTCCTGCAGCGCCTTCATCTTGGGCTGCACTGCGCGCATGCCGGCCATCGACGCGAACTGCTTTTGCGCGACGGGGAACATGAAAATGCGAACGATGATGGTCAGCGCGATGATAGCAACGCCGAAATTCTTGAACAGGTCAAACAGCCACAACAGCAGCTTCTGGAACGGAATGGCGATGAACCAGAACCAACCCCAGTCGATCGAATAGTCGAGATAGGGAATGCCGAGTTTTTCGGTGTAGTTGGTCAGCTCTTCATATTCCTTGGCCCCCGCGAACAGGCGCGAGGTCTGGGTTTCGGTCTGCCCTTCAGCGACTGCCGTCAGTTGCGCATTGCGGACATTGGCCCAGTTATAACCACCTTCAGAGAGGAACTCTGCCTTCACCGGTACCTTCTGGTCGGGGATCAGCGCTGCCAGCCAATATTTGTCGGTCAGGCCGTTCCAGCCACCCGTGGTCGCAAAGCTGACCTTTCCACCGGGTGCCTCGGCAACCTGGTCATAGCCCCATTCGTAATTGGGCTGGCCGTTGAACACGCCCATCGGGCCGATATGGATCTGTGTAAAGATCGAACCGCCCTTGGTTGCATCCTTGGGCGTGCCCTTGCGGCTGATGATGCCGAAAGGCGCGACATTTGCGGTCGGCAGGCCAGCGGCATTCGCAAAGCGCTGTTCCGCAGTGATGAGGTAATGTTCATCGATCGACAGCTTGATATCGAAACGCTGGCCTTCGGGATTGGTCCAGCTCAGCGTAACCGGGGTCGTCGGGGTCAACTTTTTGCTGTCGGCCGTCCAGACGGTCTTGTCGGTGGGAAGAGTCGCGCCATTGCCGGTCCAGCCGAAGCGCGCAAAATAGGCGTTAGCGGTGCCCGAAGGGGCAAACAACCGCACTGGCGGCGATTTCTTCGAAAGTTCCTGGCGATGCTGTGTCAGCACCAGGTCATCAATGCGTGCGCCTTCAAGGTTGATCGAGCCCTTGAGCTTGGGGGTTTCGATAAGCACGCGCGGATTGGCGGTAAGCGCTGCGGGCAGGGCAACGGCCTTTGACGATACCGATGGAGTGGCAATATCGCCGCTGGGTGTACCTGCACTCGCAGGTGCATCAGCTGTCGTGGCTGGCGCGCTTTTCTCCGCCGGAGGCGGGGTCGGGAAAAATTGCTCCGCGACATAGGGCCAGCCAAAAAGAATAAGGCCCGTCAACAGCACAGCCAAAATGATGTTACGCCGGTCTTCCACTCGATATTCCCTGTTACTTCAATGTTTTGATCTGTCAGGGCACCGGATCATATCCGTGCCCGCCCCAAGGATGGCAGCGCAATAGCCGTTTCAGCGCCAGCCAGCCACCCTTAATCGCGCCATATTTCTGCAAAGCCTCTATCGCATAGGACGAACAGCTAGGGGCATAGCGACACGTCGGCGGCAGGATACGTGACGGCCCTAATTGCCAACCACGCGCGATCAGGATGAAAAGCTTTGCGATCATGCTGAAAGCTTCCCCAGCGCCTTCGTCATTTCTTCGCGCAGCTGGCCGAAATCTCGTTCGATCCCGCCCTCGCGACCTATCAGGATATGATCGGCTCCAGCCTTGCCCAATGTGGGAAGCAGCTCAGCCGCCAGTTCGCGGAAACGGCGACGCATGCGGTTGCGCACCACGGCATTTCCGACCTTTTTGGTGATGGTGATGCCCAGCCGCTTGGCAGGATAATCGTCGCGCCGGTCGTGCACCAGCAAAACGAAACCGGGAGTTGCATAACGCTTCCCCCGGTTGGCAGCCAGAAAATCCGGCCTTTTCTTGATTACCTGATAGCCGCGCATGATGCGGCTGGCAAAATCTGCGGCGCTTAGGCCGACAGCTTCTTGCGACCGCGTGCGCGGCGTGCGTTCAGGATCGCGCGACCCTTGGCGGTCGACATGCGGAGACGGAATCCGTGACGGCGAGCGCGCACAAGATTGCTCGGCTGGAAGGTGCGCTTCATGGCTCAAATCCTCAAAAAAATCAGCTGTTGGAATAAAAACAGCCGCCGAATCTCTACGGCGACCGCCTTTGTTGAGCGGGCCTTTATGGTTTGGGCTGGCAAAAGTCAACATGACTCAGGGGAGTTTTTGGCCAAGGTCGTCACGTCGGAACAGCCGCATCAGGTCGCGCTTCACGGGCGGGAAGGGCGGTCGCTTGCGAAACCGCTTCCTGCGAAGCGCCCAGTTGAGCCAGGTTCCATATTCGGGATGTCTCTTGCTTTGCTTGGTGAATTGCCGTTTTGCCCAAAGCGAGTTTTTGATGATCAGGGCTGATCCGATGATGAAAAAGGCGAGCCCGCCCGGCCCCGGGAGCCAGCTGATCAGCGGAGCGGATACCACAAAGGCCCAGCCGATGACGATCATCGTCCAGCGATAAGCCCGCATTTCGCTGATTTTTTTGCGTTCGGCCCGAATCTTCCCGGTCATGCCGCCGATGTGGGAGCTATTCTTTTCGAAACAAGGACAGTTTCAAACTTCCTCGCACATCTCCACCAACTGGTCGGCACAGGCACCCCATCCTTCTTCAAAGCCCATCTCGGTATGTTGCTTGCAGGCATCCTCGGTCCAGTGGCGGCATGTGGCGGTGTAGCGTGTGCCATTGCCTTCGGGCTCGATGCCCCAGATGCCGATCATGAACGGGCCAGCGGGCATCAGGTCGCCGACGACGGCATCGGTAAAGGCAAATCGCTTGCCCTCATCCCATGCCAGCACGGTTCCGGGATGCGGGTGCACTTCGCCGTCGGGGCCGTACATGGTGCAGATGGAGGCGCCTCCCGCGCGCCGCTCGAGCTTGTCGAACTCCGCGCGCCAAGGCTTTGGGCACCACCAATCGTTGATCCGGTTGGTCATCACATCCCACACTTTTGCCGGCGGTGCGTCGATGAAACGCGTGACCGACAGTTCCCATCCATTTTCTGCTGTTGCTGTCATTGTCCGTCTCCCCGCACCGCCGCCTCGATGGCGGCGTGATCGATTTTCTGCATCGTCATCATTGCCTCGAATGCGCGCTTTGCAATATCCCCGCCTTGCGCCATCGCATCGGTCAACACATGCGGGGTGATTTGCCAGTTGAGGCCCCATTTATCCTTGCACCAGCCACAGGCGCTTTCGGCCCCGCCATTGCCGACAATGGCATTCCAATAGCGGTCGGTTTCCGCCTGCGAGTCAGTGCCGATCTGGAACGAGAAAGCCTCGCTCTGCGGAAAGACCGGGCCGCCGTTCAGGCCAACGCATGGTACGCCAACGACGGTGAATTCGACGGTCAGAACATCGCCCTTCTTCCCAGAAGGATAATCAGCAGGGGCGCGGTGCACCGCCTTGACCGTGCTGTCGGGAAAGGTTGCGGTATAGAAATTGGCCGCTTCCTCGGCGCTATTGTCAAACCAGATGCAGATGGTGTTGGTGGTCATTTCTGCCTCCTCATTTCAGCCAGCCACGGGCGCGCCAGTTCATCGAAAGCAACCATTCGACCAATGCAACGAGCGCGAGGATGATCGGGAAGGTGATTAGTTCCATCCCCATTTTCGACCAGGCATCGGTCATGAAAATCGGCCAGCTAAACTGGATAAGGATCGCGACAAAGCTGATCAGGAACAATGGCACGGCAATGCGGCTGCGTGCCAATAGCGCAATTGCACCCGCAGTGCCGCCGCCAACTGCAATTCCGAACGCCACCCATGTCCACGCGGGCATGGCGCTCCACAATTCGCGCTGCGCATCAGGCAGGCCGGCATAGCCATTGGCACTCATCTGCCAATTGGCGGCAAAGGACCAGACGCCCATCAGGTTCCAGAGCAGGAACAGGAAAGCCACCGGCATCACCCAGCGGGGGGTAGTGGATTGGATCGTCATTTCATTTCTCCTCCTGTCAAACCTACGCCGCCAAAGGGCAGGAATTCCTGCCGGTCACCCATGGCGGCGATGATTGGCCTCGCTTTGGCAATTGCCGCCTGTACCTGCGGCAATTTCAGCGAATTGCGATGGCTTTCGGCATTGTCCCACACCTCGGTAATCCAAAGCTTGTCTGCATTGGCCGGGTCGCGGCCGACGATATAGACAATGTTCCCGGGCATATCGCGCAGTCCTTCGAGCAGGTAAGCACCAAGTTCTTCGCCCTTGCCGGTGGCTGCTGTGATGCTGCCGATCAGTCCGTACATTGCGTTTCCTTTTCCGAATTTTCCGGCACTGGCGGCAGAGGTGAGCCACAGGGCCGCCGTGCCGCCGATAAAGCTGCGCCGTTCCAACATCTCAGAGACGCGGTCCAACCAGCCCGAACGCCGCGCCTTGCGGGTCAGAGGCTGACAGGCTGTAATCGCCGCCGGGAATTTCCATCGGCTCCATATGCAGTGTCCCGCCTGCTGCCTTCAACGCATCGACCGCTGCGTCGATATCGGACACGCGGAAATAATAGGTCCAGGCCGAAACAGGCATTTGCGGCATTTTGGGCATGACTGCACCCAGAAGGAAGCGCCCGCCCGCAACGCGGAGGAATTCATACTTCCCCATCGGCCCCATATCGAGGTCGCCATCCTTGGCCCAGCCGAACAGCTTGCCGTAAAAAGTCATTGCGGCTTCAGGGTCGGTGGTCGAAAGCTCGTTCCAGGCGCAATGGCCGACCTTGGGTTCGATCGCAGCAAAGCTGTGGCTTGGTTCGCTTGATGCGCCACGCATGACATAGAAAAGCGCGCCTTGCGGATCAGCAACCATCGCCATGCGGCCGACATTTTCGACGTCCATCGTCATGAACGAAGTGCCGCCCGCCGCGATGATGTCGGTCACGGCGTTGTCGACATCTTCGACCGCAATATAGCCGATCCACGCCGGTCTTGAGCCGCCTGCTTCCATTTCGGGGGTGATAGTCATGAAACCGCCAACGCCGTTCATCGTGTCCGACGGATCGCCCGCATAGAACAGGTTGTAATCCATTCCCGGCTGGTTGGCGTTCGCCGCATTCCAGCCAATGGCCGATTTGTAGAATGCCGCAGCAGCGTCAGCGTCGCTGGTCAACAATTCGTACCAGATGAAGTCGCCATGTTCGTTTCGCATCGCCGCCCCCTATTGCTTGAGGTCGAGAACGGGCGTGAAACCGCCGAAGATCAGCCTCTTGCCGTCGAAGGGCATCGGGTTTTTTTCCGGGTCCATGCGCGGATCGGCCTTGCTGGGATCGTTCATCCACTCGGTCATCGTCGCCATCGCCGCGTCGCGGGTGGCCTTATCGGGCCATTCGATCCAGCTGAAGAGCACTTCTTCATCCGCTTCGGCTTTTACTGCCATGCGGAAATCGGTGGTGTGGCCCTCGTGGATGTCGTCACCCCAGCACTCAACCACCCGCAGCGCGCCCAGTTCCATGAACACGCTATCGCCCATCTTGGCGTGCTCGATGAATTTGTCCTTGTTGGCCTTGGGGCAGGCGATCACGAAACCGTCTATATAACTCATCTTTCGTCTCCTATTTGCCCCCGGTTGAAAAAACTCAGGCGTCTGGCGGCATTGCGGCCGGATCCATCCAGAATGGCTCCCAGATATGGCCGTCAGGATCGGCAAGCGTGCGCTGGTACATGAAGCCATGGTCCTGCGGTGGATTGAGGTCCGCTGTTCCCCCGGCTGCGGCACCCGCATCAACCAGCGCGTTGACGGCATCCTTGCTGTCCAGCGTGATGGCGATCATGACTTCGCTCGAAGTCGATGGCGGAATGGGCCGGTCGGTGAAGCTCTTCCATTTGTCGTGGGTCAACAGCATCACGTGGATGCCTTCCCCCCAAACCATGCAGGCGGCGGTCTCGTCGGTGAAATGCGGGTTGTTGGTGAACCCGAGCGCCGCATAGAAAGCCATCGATCGCGACAGGTCAGCCACTGGCAGGTTCACGAAAATCATTTTGCTCATTCGGCGTCTCCTCGATCGAACAGCATTTTAATGTAGCGTTTGAGATGGAGCACGCTGTCGCGCGCCTCCTTCGGGCTGTTCTTGGCCTTGGCGATGATGAATGCACCCTGCAGCACCGCCTGGATGTGATAAGCGAGGCTTATAGCCGAAACGCCGCCGCTGATGCCGTAACGTGCGATGGCTGCTTCGATATCCACGGCCAGCCGATCGCAATAGGCGCTGATACTGGCATCGCTCGCAACGCGCAGCGGCTCGCTGCTGGCAAAGCTTTCCTGCACCATCGTGCCGACGAAGCAGGTGAAGCCCTCGGCAGGGCCCTCCATCATGAACAGGCGAAAATCAATGTGGGCGAGGAGCCGCTCGAGCGGGTCTTCGATGCGGACCCAATGAGGCAGGGTGAAGATCAACTCCTCGGCGCGCGCGGTCCATTGCTCAGCGGCGGCCACACCCAATTCTTCCTTGGAAGCGAAATGGTGGAAGAAAGCGCCTTTCGATACGCCTGCAGCCGCGCAAATCTCATCGACCGAGGTGGCTGCATAACCCTGCCGTCGCACCAGCATATGTGCCGCATCGATCAGTTTCGACCGGGCAGAAACTCTTGGGGAAGGCGCAATGCGACTCGACATAGGTAAAAGATACCGACCAGTTGGTATGTTTGTCAAACCAGCAAGAGGCGGGCATCGGCAGGAAGCAGAAATGTGGCGGTGAGAGGGTCGAGCGGTTAGAGCTGGAGCGTCATGGTGATGTGCACGCCATCGCCATGCCACAGCCGCTCGACATGCGCATCGCTCGTCCGGAAACCCATTTTTTCATAGATCGCCATAGAGGAAGCGAGGCCGTCGGTGGTTTCAAGATAGACCTCGGCATGGCCACAATGCCGGGCATGGTCGAGTGCGAGTTCGACCAGCTTGCGGCCCGCGCCGGTCCCGCGCGCTTCGGGGAGCAGCACGACCCAGCGCAATTGGCCGCGCTCGCCGCGATCGACCAGTGCAGAGCAGCCCACCGCTTTACCATCGATTTCCGCAAACCATACGCGGCTGCGCCCCGGCTGGTCGAGCCGGGCCTCGGCAACGGTTTCGACGACAAAATCCCAGAATGGCGGGCCAAAGCGGTCGCCTTCCTGCGCATAGCCATGCCGGTGCATGTCGACGATCAACTGGTCGTCGCCCGGCCTCCGATCATGCCGGAAAGTGATAGCTGCAGCCCCCATGGGGCGGGCGCTTAGAGCATGATTTTTGCGGTATCAAGCCCGCGGACGGTTCAATCCAGCCGGACGTAGCGTGCCAGTTCGCGAGAGTTGAGGTAGAGCGCATCATCGTGCGGCGCGCTGTTGGTCATCGCGTAAAAGCTGCGTGCTTCGGCATCGCCCAGCCCCATTTCGCGGTAGAAAGCGATATATTCCTGATGCACCGGATCGTCTGCGGCGAAATCATCGGCTTCATAGCCATCTTCGTCGCGCCAGCTGTGCACCGCGAACTCGGCGGTCGGCGCGGCGCGGCGGGTGGCACCTGCCAGGAACAACTCCACCCCGCCCGAACGGACCGATCCGCCATCGGGCACGTAGGTGCTGACGCCATGGCGGCGTACCATGCGGGCAAGCGCTAAATTGGCTTCGTCATCGCCGGTGCCGGGGCATTCAACCATGTCGATCTGGCGCAGGCCCGGAAAGGCGCGGAGCAGCGCGGCAAATTGCGCGGGCGTTTCGCTCTCGATGCTGCCGATCAGTTCGGCGCGATCGGGCGCAACCATGTGGAACGGGCCAAAGCTTGCCAGCGGTGGGCGGCTGGGGGCGATCTCCCCGAAGGGCTGGGCGACGAAACGTTCGGTCGCGCCGCTATTGGCCGTCGCGTCCACTTCATAGACGACATCTTCAACCTGCAACGTCGCAGCGTGCGACGGCGCGGCAATCAGCACGATTGCAAACAGCGTCGCCCAGCCAAATTGTTCAAGGATGTTGATGCCCTTCATTCCTGCCCCATGCATCGCGGCAGCTTGCGAATTCATCTTCGCGAAGGGTTAAAAGGATTTTAGCCACGATTTGCCTTCGGTCGAATTCATGCTAACCGATGTCGGCGCGCGGTGGCCAAAATGGCGCAACTTTTGGACCTGTTTCTAAGGAGTTGCTTCGCCATGGTCGCGATTGTTTCTACCGTTGCCTATTTGGGGCTGGAGGCCCGCGCGGTCGAGGTGCAGTGCCAGATTGCCCCTGGCATGGTTGCCTTTTCGGTGGTCGGCTTGCCTGACAAGGCGGTGGCAGAAAGCCGCGAACGCGTGCGTGCCGCCATTGCCGCACTGGGGCTTTCGCTGCCGCCCAAGCGGATCACCATCAACCTCTCGCCGGCTGACCTGCCAAAGGAAGGATCGCATTACGACCTGCCTATCGCGCTGGCGCTGCTCTCGGCAATGGGGCTGGTCGATACTGAAACGCTTGCGCATTATGTCGTCGTTGGCGAACTCGGCCTCGATGGGCGGGTTGCCGCTTCCCCGGGCGTATTGCTTGCGGCGCTCCATGCTTCGGGGCGACAAATGGGGCTGATCTGCCCGGCACTGCAGGGCGCTGAAGCAGCATGGGCAGGCCAGGTCGAGGTCGTTGCCGCGCCAGACCTGTTGTCACTGCTCAACCACCTAAAAGGGCAGGGGATATTGCGCCCGCCTGAGCCGGGCATTGCCGAAGCTCCTGCACGAGGGCCCGACCTCAAACAGGTGAAGGGGCAGGAAACGGCCAAGCGCGCGCTGGAGATTGCTGCGGCGGGCGGGCACAACCTGCTGATGGTCGGCCCACCGGGCGCAGGCAAGTCGTTGCTCGCCTCTTGCCTGCCGGGAATACTGCCCGAACTGACCCCGGCTGAAGCGCTAGAGGTATCGATGATCGCCTCGGTTGCGGGCACGCTGGAGGGCGGGCGCATTTCGCGCAGCAGGCCCTTTCGAGCGCCGCACCACAGCGCCTCGATGCCAGCACTGGTCGGTGGCGGCCTGCGCGTCCGTCCGGGGGAGGTGAGCCTCGCGCATCTCGGCATTTTGTTTCTCGATGAATTGCCAGAATTCCAGAGGGTTGTTCTCGATAGTTTACGCCAACCCTTAGAAACAGGAGAGGTCAGCGTGGCGCGCGCAAACAGCCATGTGACCTTCCCGGCAAGGGTGCAACTGGTCGCGGCGATGAACCCGTGCCGCTGCGGCCATCTGGGCGACGCCGCGCTCGCCTGCAGCCGCGCCCCGCGCTGTGCGGCAGATTATCAATCGCGCGTTTCGGGGCCACTGCTTGACCGCATCGACCTGCATGTAGAGGTCGAAGCAGTCAGCGCCGCCGACCTTGTCTTACCCCCGCCATCGGAAGGCTCCGATCAGGTCGCCGCGCGGGTATTGGCGGCGCGGCAAGTGCAGACCGAACGATTGGGCGGCACTGCAAAACGCAGCAATGCCGAACTCGACGGTGAATTGCTCGAGGCGCATGCCACCCCAGACGAACCCGGCCAACGCCTGCTCGCACAGGCCAGCGAAGCGATGCGGTTGTCGGCGCGCGGCTATACGCGGATATTGCGGGTGGCGCGGACGATAGCCGACCTCGCCGGATGCGAGACCGTGGGCCGCATCCACATCGCCGAAGCCCTATCCTACCGCAGGCAACCACCAAGGAATTGAGCACGCAATATCCCCCTCCCGCCTGCGGGAGGGGTTAGGGGAGGGCCTGTTTTGGCCTAAGGCCCAACCACCCGCCGTGCTGTAATTACCTTCACCGGTTTCGCGATCATCTGCCCCTTCATGGCGCCTTCGCCTAACGTCGGCGAAATCGGGGCGTCGTAGATCTGGCGGACGACCTCCATCCCGGCGGAAACGCGGCCGAACGCTGTATATCCGGCGCGGGTTTCGGGATCGGTCGATTTGGGATCGGCATCAAGGCTGGGCATATCCGAAAGCAGGATGGAGAAATCGCCCTTTGCGGTGCCTGGGGCCCAGCGCGCCATCGAGATCGAGCCCGCTTTGTGCAAAATGCCCGTCTGGTCGGTGGTTTCATGCGCGATCGGTGGCAGGTCGCGGCGCGGGTCACCGCGGGTGCCCGCCTGGATCAGGCCATTGGGTTGCTCACCCCAGGGGAGCTTCATTGCGCGGTAGAATGTAATGCCATCAAACCGCTTCTGGTCGACATAGCGCACGAAATTGCGTGTTGCGATTGGCGCCCGCTTTGCGTCGAGCTCGAGTTCGATTGGCCCCAATTCGGTCGTCAGCACCACCTTCACCAGATCGGGCAAGGGGGCAGGAGGTGCAGACGCCTTTTTGGGCGGGGTTGCAGCGGTCAGGGTGATCAAGAGCGGCAGCGCCGCAAGGACGAATCGGCGGTTCATGCTGCTAATCTGCCTCGACTTCTTCCCCGGGTGAAGCGTTGACGAAACGGCGCGCCAGTTCAAAATCATGCCCCGCACGCAGGAAAGCGGCAAATTGCTTGCGCCTTTGCTCTTCCGACGCGGGTTCGGTGGCATAAGGCCCTATGCGTTTGCGTTTGGCAAAGCGCTCAGCCGATTCCCATTTCTGCGCGTCGCTTTCTTCCTGTGCGTCGTGCGCATCATCTTCGGAAATGCCCTTGGCGCGCAAATCTTCTTCCACTCGCCTTTTGCCCAAACCGCGTGCGGAAAGGGTTCGGGCGCGTGCTGCAGCAAAGGCAGCGTCGTCGATATAGCCAAGGCGCACAAAATCGGTGATCAGCGCGTTGATATCCGGCGTTTTTTCGCTCTCCCATCCGCGCTCACGCAGCTTGCGGGCAAGATAGTCGGATAGCTTCTTCCGGCTGGTGGCATAGCGCCCGACATAGTGCAGCGCGAGGTCGCGCAACTTCACCGGATTCAATGGCTTGGGAGCCTTGTGTCTTTTTGGAGCAGTCACTGCGCCGCATTGTTGCCACAGTCGGGTCGAAATTTGAACTCCAAAGCGCGGGTAAAAGGACAGGCTTAGGGATCGCAAGATTTTAAGGGAAAGCACATGACCGGTCTATCACCTACGCCCTCCAGCGACACGCTGGAGCGCCGGTTTTCAGACTTTGAAACTCTGGGGGAAGCGCTGGACTATGCAGCGCGCGGTGTACGCGGCCTCAATTTCCACGATATGCGTGGTGAACTGGCGCGGCCTTACCCGTTCAGCGAGATGCGCACCGATGCGCTCGACGTTGCCTATCGCCTGATCAGCCATGGCGTGAAAAAGGAAGATCGGATCGCGATCATCGCTGAAACCGGCCCTGAATTTGCCGCGCTGTTTTTTGGCTGTGTCTATGCTGGCGCCTGGCCGGTTCCACTGCCGCTGCCAACCAGCTTTGGCGGTAAGGAAAGCTATATCGACCAGATCATGGTCCAACTGAACAGCAGTGATCCCTCCATCCTGTTCTTCCCGCCCGAACTTTCGGAAATGGCCGGCGAAGCGGCGAAGCGCTGCAATGTCGAGGGTATCGACTGGGCTGAATTCAACGATCGCATCGCACTCAAGACCGATCTGCCGCAGGCGACCACTGACGAGATTTGCTACCTGCAATATTCGAGCGGATCGACCCGCTTCCCGCACGGCGTTGCCGTGACGCACAAGGCGCTGCTCAACAACCTGTCAGCGCACAGCCACGGGATGCGGCTTGAGCCGACCGATCGCTGCGTCTCCTGGTTGCCCTGGTATCATGACATGGGCCTCGTTGGTTGCTTCCTCTCGGTCGTCGCCAACCAGGTATCGACCGATTATATGAAGACCGAGGATTTCGCACGCCGTCCGCTGGCGTGGCTCGACATGATCAGCCGCGCCGAGGGCACGGTGATCAGCTATTCGCCGACCTTTGGTTACGATATCTGCGCCCGCCGCATTTCGAGCCAGAGCCAGGTTTCGGAGCGTTTCAAGTTCGACCATTGGCGACTCGCCGGCAATGGGGCCGACATGATCCGCCCCGATGTGATGCAGGCTTTTGTCGATGCCTTTGGCGATGCCGGCTTCAAGGCCAGTTCGTTCCTGCCCAGCTATGGCCTGGCCGAAGCGACGCTGGCGGTTTCGATCATGCCGCCGGGTGAGGGTATCCAGGTTGAGCTGGTTGAGGAAAGCGAGCTTACCGGCGTGCCCGGATCGCCCGACCGCCCGACACGCTATCGCGCCATCGTCAATTGCGGCAAGGCCGTGAAGGACATGGCAATCGAAGTGCGCGACGAGAATGGCAATATCCTGCCCGATCGCGTCATCGGCAAGGTGTGGTGCACCGGCCCGTCGCTGATGGTCGGCTATTTCCGTGATCCGGAATCGACCGAGGCCTGCATGGCGGATGGCTGGCTCGACACCGGCGACATGGGATATATGTCCAATGGATACATATACATAGTTGGCCGTGCCAAGGACATGATCATCATCAACGGCAAGAATTATTGGCCGCAGGATATCGAATGGGCGGTTGAGCAATTGCCGGGTTTCAAGGCGGGCGACATCGCCGCTTTTGCGGTCACCAATGGCGGCGAAGAAACCCCTGCCGTGCTCGTGCAGTGCCGCACTTCGGACGAAGCCGAGCGCGCCAAATTGCGCGAGCAGATCAAGGACAAGGTCCGTTCGGTGACTGGCATGAATTGCGTTGTCGAACTGGTCCCGCCGCGCACCTTGCCGCGCACCAGCTCGGGCAAGCTCAGCCGGGCCAAGGCGCGCAATCTTTACCTTTCGGGTGAGATCCAGCCTTACGCCATCGCCGCTTGAGGCGATTGCACTTTTTCAACGGATGACGGCGATGCTTACTTTTCGGTAAGTTTCTGCCGTTATGCCGGGGGCGTGACAAAGCCAGATTCAAGAACCGACCTGCCGCGCGACATCTCTGCCATGGCGCTTTTGGGCTTTGCCTCGCCAGGCGGGATGGAAGCTGTGCAACTGGAGGAAATCCAGGCTCGCTCGATCCGCGATCGCAGCACGGTCCAGCTAGCCACAAACCTGTTCTGCGCGCTGATGATTGCCGCAATCGGCTTTGGCTCGGCGCCAATTTGGGCCATCAGCGGTTGGGTCGCAATGCTGCTGGGCTTCAATATCCTGTGGTTCACGGTGCTGCGCAGCAAGGAAATTTCCGAAAAACGCCGCGCCACTCGCAGGGAATTCCTCGACATGGGCAGGGATTCGGCGATCAGCGGGGTCATCTGGGGCTCGGCCTTGCCGTTCCTCGGCTCGTTCGGCGCGATGCCGCAATGGCTCGGTATCTGGTCGGTTACGCTGGCGATGATGGTCTATGCCTCGATGATCATGCCCAGCCTGCCGATTGCGGCGACGGCATTCATCTCATTGGCATCGCTCGGCGGATTTGCCGGCTGGGTCTACCACGGCGAATATTATCTCGCGCTTGCCAATGCCGCTTTGGGCACGCTGATGATCTTCGGCGTATTGCGCAGCGCCAAGGCGCAGGTGCTGTACGAACTGGCGAGCAATGTGCTCCATGAAAAATCCGAAACCGTCAGCCTGCTGCTGCGCGAATTCGAGGATAGCGGCGCCGACTGGCTGTGGCAGACCGATACCGCGCGCTGCGTGACGCACACCAGCCCGCGCTTTGCCTATGCGCTCGAATCCGATCCAAAGGCGATAGAGGGGCAGCCGCTGCTCAAACTGATTGCCGGCGATGCTTGGGAAACCGGGCGTTATCCTGAAGAATTGCACGAGCTTGCCGAGCGGCTGAAGCGCCGCGAATCCTTCTCGAACCTGATTGTACCGGTGACGATCCGGGGCAAGCGCCACTGGTGGGAATTGTCGGCATCGCCGCGCCAGTCCGAAAATGGCGCTTTCCTGGGTTTCCGGGGCGTCGGTTCCGATGTCACCGAACAGCGCGAGTCGGCAGAGAAAATCTCGCATCTCGCGCGCTTCGATACGCTCACCGGACTTCCCAACCGGTTGCAACTAACCGAGGCGCTGGGCCAGGCGCTGGCGGATGCCGATCAATGGCGCCGCCGCTGCGGCTTCATGATGATCGACCTTGATCGCTTCAAGGCGGTCAACGATACGCTCGGCCATCCGGTCGGCGACCGCCTGCTTGCGCAAGTCGCCAAGCGGCTGAAGATGATCATGTCTGAAAACGAATTGTGCGGCCGATTGGGCGGTGACGAATTCGCCGTCGTGCTCAAGGATGCCGCCGATGCCAATTATGTCGCGGGCGTCGCGCGCAACATCATCGAAACGCTGTCCAAACCCTATGAGGTCGACCAGAACACGCTCTATATCGGCGCCAGTGTCGGTAGCGCGATCGGGCCGATGGACGGTCGAACCGTCGAATTGCTGATGCGCAGCGCTGATCTGGCGCTTTACCGTTCAAAGGAAGATGGCGGCAACGTCCATCACAGCTACCAGCACAAGCTGCACGCGAACGCCGAAGAGCGCCGCGTGCTCGAATTCGAACTGCGCAATGCGCTGGATAGCAACCAGTTCTATCTCGAATATCAGCCGGTGGTCGATGCCAATGGCGAACATGCCATCGCCGGTTTCGAAGCGCTGCTGCGCTGGAACAATCCCAAATTCGGGATGGTTTCGCCCGCCAAGTTCATTCCCGTGGCAGAGGATGCCCGGCTGATCGTACCGATTGGCAATTGGGTGCTGCGCCAGGCCTGCGCCGATGCGATGAAATGGCCCGAAGGCATCAAGGTTGCGGTCAATGTCTCGGTGGACCAGCTCACCAGCCAGGGCTTTGTTGAATCGGTGGTGCAGGCGCTGCACGATACCGGCTTGCCGGCATGGCGGCTGGAACTGGAAGTGACCGAAAGCATTTTCGTGCGCGATGGCGGGCTTGCGGTGCAGGTGCTCGATCGCTTGCGCAAGCTGGGCATCAAGCTGTCGCTCGACGATTTCGGCACCGGCTATTCCTCGCTCGGTTATCTCAGCAATATTCGTTTCGACACCATCAAGGTCGATCGCAGCTTTGTGATCGGTGCCGCCAAGGGCAAGGCCGAATGCATCGCGATCATCCGTGCGGTCGTGGCGATGGCCGACGCGCTCGACATCGCGACCACCGCCGAAGGGGTCGAGAATGAGAATGAGCTGGCGATGATCCAGCAATTTGGCTGCGACAAGATCCAGGGCTATTATTTCGGTCGCCCCATGGCCTTCCTAGATGCCTGCGCATTGTTCCAGGCATCGGTACCCAGCCGCAGCGTAGCCTGATCAGTTGGCGGGCGCGGCCTGCTGGCTGACCAGCCAAGCGCGAACATCGGCTGCGCTGCGATCGGGGCTCTCCTCCATCGGGATGTGACCGATGCCTTTGTAAATCTGGCTGGTGCTGCCGCTATAGGTCGACGCGAACCATTTGGCGGCGCTGACGGGAATCAATTTGTCTTCCTCTCCCCAGATGATCAGCGCGGGCAGTTTGCGTGTCGCCTCGGGCACCGGCGTCGTTGTGTTGCGGCTGCCATAAAGGGCGAAGCGCTTGCCGGTCGCTTCGCGATTGCCGGGATGGCGCAGCAATTCCCAATATTCGTCAACCTCGGCATCGGTGACGATCGCCTGGTTGCTGACGCTCTGTTTCAGCGAGGTTTCGATCATGCCGCGCGGGGTGACGATTTGCGCCAGCCGGTTGACGCCGGGCAGCCGCGCAATGCGGAAACCTATGGGGGTTGATTTGGGACGGGAATCGGGCGCACCCGCCGCATCGACCAATATGATGCCAAGCAGCTTTTCCGGATGCGCCTTGGCATATTCGTGCGTTACCCAGCCGCCCATGCTGTTGCCGCCAAGATAGAATTGGGTCAGGCCGCGGTTCTTCGCCACCCTGTCCACCACATCGACAAAGCCGGCAGCGGTATAATCATCCTTGGGATGCGGGCCAGTCAGGCCGTGACCCGGCTGGTCATAGCGGATGATGCGATAATCCTTGCCCAACCGGTCAACCCATTGTTGCCAGGTGTGGAGCGAGGCGTTGGAACCATGCAGCAGGATCAGGGCAGGGGCATCCTTCGGTCCTTCGTCGCGCAGATGGACGGTCAGACCATCGCCCAGATCGACAAATTCGGATTCGGCATTGGCATATTTGGCGCGTAGTTCCTTTGCTGGAATATCGGGCGCATAACCCCAACCCAGCAAGGCAGCGATCAACACCAACAGCACAATCGCCGTCCATTTGAAGAATTTGCGCATCTTTCTCTCCCCCTGATGCCGACGCCTGACGGCTTACAATATCTCGTGCACCTTTTCCTGCGGGCGGCACAGGCGCACGCCCTTTTCGGTTTCGACGAACGGACGTTCGACCAATATGCTGTTTTTCGTCATTTCATCGAGGATGCGATCGCCATCGGCACCGTCGATCAAGCCCAGTTCCTCTGCCGGTGATCCGCGGGTGCGCAGTGCCTCGCGCGGCGAAAGCCCGGCATCGCGAAAAAGCTGCACCAGCTTTGCCCGTTCGAACGGCACCTTCTTATACTCGATCACAGTCAGGTCGATGCCCGGCGTTTCCTGCAGGATCGCCAGCGTCTTGCGCGATGTGCCGCAATCGGGGTTGTGCCAGATAGTAGCTTTCACGACCCTACTCCTTTCATTCGCTCCCTCCCGCATTGGCGAGGGGTTTCCGTCCTTCCTATCGGCATTCGAAAAAAGTTCAACGGCATGTCGTTTTTGCAATTGCACATGATAACGATTCTCAATAGGGACGCGTTCGGGGATTGAGAATCGTTCTCAAAAAGGGATTTGCGGATGTTGCGTTTTGTTGGAGTTTCGGGATTAAGCTTGGCTGCGATGCTGGCAACGCCGGTATATGCCGGTGAATATGTCGAGTTGGCGGGTGATCAGTGCGAGGAATGCCGCACGATCATCGTGACGGGTTCGAGCAGTGGCTATGTGGCACAGGATATCGTCACCGCCACCAAGACCGACACTCCTATTCTTGACGTTCCGCAGACTATCCATGTCGTCACCCGCGAACAGCTTGACGATCAGGCGCAATACAGCCTCGGCGAAGTGCTGCGCTATGTGCCCGGCACCACCGTGGGGCAGGGGGAGGGCAATCGCGACCAGATCACGCTGCGCGGGCAAAACACCACCGCAGACTTCTTCCTCGATGGCGTGCGCGATGACGTGCAATATTATCGCGGGCTTTATAATGTGGAGCGTGTCGAGGTCCTCAAAGGCCCCTATGCGTTGATCTTCGGCCGCGGCGGCGGCGGCGGCATCATCAACCGCGTGCAGAAAACCCCTGTGGCCGACGAAAGCTTTGGCGCGGCCCGCGCCAGCATCACCAGCTTTGGCGGCTGGGACCTTTCGGCCGATCTCAACGCCCCGCTGGGCGACAAGGCAGCCGTACGGATCAACGCAACCTATGAGAAAATGGAAAGCGACCGCCGCTTTGTTGATGGCGAACGCTATGCCTGGAACCCTTATCTTGCCGTTGACCTCAGCGAGGATTGGAAGCTCGGCCTTTCGTACGAATATGCAAATGATGATCGCGTGCCCGACCGCGGCTTGCCCTCCATCGCCACTTCTGCAGGCCAGCCCAATACACCCGTGCGCGGTTATGACAGGCTGTTCTTCGGCGTTCCGGGTGTAAACCGCACCACGCTGGAGGCGCATATCGCAAAGCTGCGCCTCGATGGCCAGTTGGCCGACAACCTCAAATTCACCAGCACCTTGCTCTATGGCGATTATGACAAACTCTACGTCAATGTGTACGCCAATAGTGCGGTGTCCGCTTCGAACACGGTAACGCTCGATGCCTATTCGGACCCTACCAAGCGTGAAAACCTGATCGGGCAGGCGAACCTCATCTGGGATGTCGAAACCGGTACGCTGGATCACAAGCTGCTGTTCGGCGTCGAATATGGTGACCAGAAAACGCGCAACATGCGTTTCAACCGCACATTCAGCCCAGGCACCACGTTCAACCTCAACAATCCGGTCTATCCGACCGTCACCTTCACGACGCCGTCGCGCAATACTGTCTCCGACGTCGAATTTGTCTCGGCCTATGTGCAGGACCAGATCGGAATTGGTGAGCATTTCGATATCGTCATCGGCCTGCGGTACGATCATTTCCAGATCGATGGCATCGACTTCATCCCCGCCGTCGACCGCCCCTTCGGTCGCAGCGACGACAAGATCTCCCCGCGTTTTGGACTGATCTGGAAGCCGCAGGAAAACATCTCGATCTATTCGAGCTTCAGCCGGTCCTTCCTGCCGCGTTCGGGCGATCAGTTCATCTCACTCACCACCACGCAGGAAAATCTCGCGCCTGAAAAGTTCACCAATTACGAACTGGGTGCAAAATGGGATATCCGGCCAGACCTGAACGTCACCGCTGCCTTGTTCCAGCTTGATCGCGCCAACGCGACCACACCCGATCCGGCTAACCCGCTGACAAGCATCAATGTCGGTGAGACACGCACCAAGGGCCTCGAACTTGCCGTGACCGGTCGCGTGCTGCCCGATTGGCAGGTGAGCGCAGGCTATACCTGGCAGGATGGCACACTGCGCGGCAATGACAATGTGCGTCTGGGGCAACTGCCCAAGCACCAGTTCAGCCTGTGGAACCGCTATGATGTCAGCGATGCCTTGGGGCTGGGCCTCGGCGTGATCCACCAGTCAAGCCAGTTCGCCGCTATCCGCACCAGCGCGACGACGACCAAGCTGCCCAGCTTCACCCGTGTCGACGCCGCCCTGTTCTTCGATGTCAGTGAAAAAGTGCAACTGCAGGCCAATGTCGAAAACCTGTTCGACACCGATTACTTCGCCGACGCGCACAACAACAACAACATCACCCCAGGCGCCCCCATCAACGGCCGTGTGACAGTAAGGGTGAAGTTCTAGGCAAACGCAGCGATTGTAAATCCGTCATGCTGAACTTGTTTCAGCATCTATTTATCGGCTTCTTCCGAAAGTCTGAGAGGCGAAATAGACCCTGAAACAAGTTCAGAGTGACGGTGAGTCGACTTCGTCGTTGTTCAATCCAGTTCCGCCACCGCCTTGGCGTGGGCTTTGCCGTTTTCGACATAATGCGCGACGCCCATGCGCATGCCGATAAGGGCAGGTTCGGGGAGTTCGCGGATCAGCTTTGCCGGGCGGCCGACCCATAGTTCCTTCGGGCCGATAGTCTTGCCTTCGGACAGCAGTGCGCCCGCGCCGAGCATGCCGTCTTCTTCGACCACGCAGCCATTCATGATGATCGCGCCGAGGCCGATGAAGCCGCGGTTCTTGATCGTGCAGCCATGCACCATCGCCATATGGCCGATCAGCACATCGTCGCCGATGATGGTTGGGCATTCGGGCGCGCCGGGCTTTGGGCCATCGCAATGGACGACGCTGCCATCCTGGATGTTGGTGCGCGCACCGATAACGATCCGGCTTACATCGGCGCGTAGCACGCAATTGTACCAGATGCTCGCCTCCGGCCCGATGGTGACGTCGCCGATGATCCGGCAACCGGGTGCGATGAACGCGCTTTCGTGGATTTGCGGCGTCTTGCCATGGATGGGGATGATCGAGACGTCAGGGCGGTTGGTCATCTTATAATCTTCCAGAAAGAGACATAGGGAAGGACAGAGGCATAATCGTCGGTCCAGCGGTCGTCCGCGCGTGGCGGCTTCAGCTTTATCCAGCGGTCGGGATAATAATAGGCCGGGCGCCGGTCATAGACCATGCCGGTCAACTGGGCGAGCTTGCCCGCATCGGGGCTCATCGCGATCCATTGCGAGGGGCGCATGCCCTGATTGACCACGGCCTGTGGCGGGCTGTCGAGCCGCAATGCTGCCGACCAATTGCCCGCTGCTGCCTCCGCCGCAACCACAGGATTAAGGTCGATATAGCGGTTAGAGATGTGGACGAGCAGGATGCCATCGGGCTTCAGCGCGCGGCGATAGACAGCGAAGGCCTCTTTGGTCAGCAGGTGCAGCGGGATCGAATCCGATGAAAAGGCATCGATCGCCAGCAGGTCAAATGTGCCGGCGGGTTGTTCGGCCAGCGTCAGCCGCGCATCGCCAAGGTGCATTTGGGTGTCGGGCGCACATTTTTCGAGGAAGCTGAATATCTTCCGCTCGCGCGCGATTTCGACCATGAGCGGGTCGATTTCGAAGAAATGCCAGTCCTGCCCCGGCTTTTTGTAACAGGCGAGGGTGCCCGTGCCGAGGCCAACGACGCCGATCGTCGCCTTGGGGCCGAACAACTCTTCGGCGCGGCGCGATGCGATGCCGACGCCTGAATTGGCGCCGTAATAGCTGATCGGCAGCGTCGGATTGTCGAGCAACTGCATCCCGTGCATCGTGGTGCCATGGCTCAGCCAGCGCACGCTGCCGTCGCTGGTCTGGTTGATCGTATAGGTACCGAAATAGCTGCGCACCCGCGATCCATCGGCGCTCAATTCGACATTGGCCCAGCCGCCATTGCCAATCATCGCTGCGATCAGAACCAGCGCAAAGGCAATACGCCGCCCAGTGACGATCAGGCCGTTGATCAGGATGATAGCCACCAGCGCGGTGTGCGTGTGGGTGCCATCGAGCGAGATGTCGCTGCCGAGATAATAGCCGATACCCAGCGCAAATAGCGCGAGGATCAGCGTGGCCGCAGTCCACCCTGACTTGCCGAACGTATCCTCCTCACCCAGCGAGAAGAGGCGCAATTGCGGCAGCAGCAGCGCCGCAGCAACCAGCAGGATCGGATGCTCCCACGTCCAGTTGAACAGCAGGGGCGCAACAATCGCGCAGAAAAAGCCGCCAATCACTCCGCCGACCGACATCATCAGGTAGAATTCGGTCAGGCGCGAAGCATCGGGCCGGGTACGGTACATTTCGGCGTGCAACGCCACCGCTATCACAAACAGCAGGCCGATACTGACGCCCAGCCCGGCATAGGCGGCCTTGCCCCAGATCATGAACACCGAAGCCCCGCCGAGGATCAGCACCGCGGGCGCAATCTGGCTGATGACATTGGCCAGGAAGCGGTTGTCGGCAAACGCGACCGAAAAGCTGAGCAGGTATAGCCCGAGCGGGATCACCCAGATCAACGGCATCGCCATCAGGTCGGTGGTGAGATGCGAGGTGGTCGACAGCATCAGCCCCGAAGGCACCGCCGACAGTGCGATCCAGTAAAGCCGCTGCCGCCAAGTGATCGGGGCTGCACTTTCGGCTGCTGCATCCGCAGATGCCTCTGCATTTCGGCCCGCCCAGATCGCGCGTGCGCAAACCAGCACGAGCAGGAAGAGCGCAGCGTAAAGCCCGCTCCACATCCAGGTCTGCGCGGTGGTCGGCAGGTTGGGCTCGACGAGCAGCGGATAGGCGATCAGCCCGCCAAAGCTGCCCAGGTTGGAAGCGGCGTAGAGCGCATAAGGCTCACCCGCATTGCCTGCGAGGCCGAACCAGCGCTGCATCAACGGTGCCTGCGCCGCGACCGCGAAGAAGAGCGGGCCTATCGACGCAAGCAGCAGCCAAGGCACCCAGAATATCGGCGAACCGTCAGACGGTATCGCGAAACTCGCCAGCCCGATGGGCAGCCACAGCGCGGCAACCAGCAGCAGTGCCAGATGCACCCCCGCCTGCCGCTTGGGTGCCTCTCGCGAGAGCCGATGGGCATAAGCATAGCCCGCGAGCAGCAACGCCTGGTAGACCAGCATCGCGCTGTTCCACACCGCCGGTGCGCCGCCCAGCTTGGGCAGAGCCATGCGCGCGACCATCGGCTGGACAAGGAAGAGCAGGAAGCTGCCGGTGAAAATGGTGAGGACGAACAGGCCCCGCCCGCGCAATATGCCGCCGCCTGTTGTATCGCTCATCCGTTCGCCCGATTCCTCACCCATATGTCTCGACCAATGCGATAGGTGACGTGCCTTAGCAAGGGGCTGTCGGCGGGAACCTGCGGATGATCGAAATCGAGTGCGGGATCATAGACCATGCCGATCCGCTCCATCACCGCACGGCTGCGGTGGTTATCGGTGTTGGTAATCGCCCAGACGGCATCGTCGGGCAAATTGTCGAATGCCCATTGCACCGATGCAATCGCCGCTTCGGTAACATAACCCTTGCCCCAGGCCGAAGGCGTCATCCGCCAACCCGCCTCGGGCTTGTCCTCGATCGAGGTGCCCGGCCGCCCGCGAATGATCCCGCACCAGCCGATAAGCTGCGCATCCTCTTTGCGCTCCATCGCCCAGAAGCAATAGCCTTCCTCCTCCTGCATCCGGTACATCCGCGCCACCAGCGCCGCGACTTCATCGCGACTCATCAACGGCCCGAGTGTTTCCATGACGACGGGGTCGGAACAGATGCCATGGAACGGATCAATATCCTCCTCGCGCCATTGGCGCAGGATGAGGCGCGGGGTTTCGATGCGGAATTCGGACATGGCGTGCTTTCCTGAATTTGGGGCGGCTATCTCGCTATTGATGCGCGTTCATCAGTCCAAGGGCTAGAGATTGTACCGCATCACCAAAAGCGTCGATAATGTTAGGATCATTATCGCGACCAATGGAACCCCGGTCCGGATATAGTCTCTGAACTGATACTCACCCTCGGACATGATCATCATGTTGGTCTGATAGGCGATTGGCGTGGCATAACACAAATTGCAGCCGAACAGGACTGCGAGCACCAGTGGTTCCGCAGGCAACCCCAATTTGCTGGCGAGACTGAAGGCGATTGGTGTGCCGACCGCTGCGGCAGTCGCGTTTGACGCAAAGTTGGTCAAAACCGTAACGAACAGCATGATTGCAGCAAGGACGCCAGCTGTCGGCAGGGACTGCATGGCTGACGCCAGCAAGCTGCCAATCCATTCTGCCGCCCCGCTAACAAGCACGAGCTTTCCAAGCGCAATCGAAGCCGCCACCAGCACGATCACCTGGGCTGAAAGCGCCCGGCCCACGCGATCGAATTTGACACAGCCGGTCACGAACATGAGCACCGCTCCGCCCAGTGCCGAAATCGCAATCGGCATTAGTCCGGAACTGGCAAGCCCGATCGCGCCAACCATGATGGCAATAGCCAGCACAGCCTTGTTCGACCGCGGCATTTCCCTGCCACCTTCTAGAATGAGCAGGCCATCGCGCCGGGCAAAATCCTGTGCATTTTCGACCGTAGATTGCACAAGCAGCACATCACCCTCGCGCAAGGGTGCCTCTGCACTGCTTTCCCGCGTGTCGTGTACAAGCCCCCTGGCCTGGTGCACGCCAAGAACGGCAATCCCCTCCAGTCCGGCGGTCTGCAAGGTGAGGCCGATCAATCGGGAATCGGGTGCGACCGTCATCTCGATCTGGGCAAGGTCTTGGCTGGATTGCGCGGCTTCGCGGCCGAGGCGGGTAATCAGCCATTGCGGTGCAAGAGTTGCGGAAAGCGTCCGTGCGGCCGCCTCAAGCGAGTCAATCGTCCCGGAAAGATTGAGCCGTGCTCCTATTTGCATCCTGCCTTGAACCGGCGTGTCGATTTTGACGTCTGCTGGCAGCATCGCTGCAAGCTGGGCGTGATCCATTCCCAATGCGGGGCCAGCTTCGTCCAAACGCAATGTCGAGCAATAGCGGCGTTGTTCCTGTGCAACGGCCCGCGAGTTATCGGGCAGCAGCCGCGGCATCACCAGCCAGATATAAGGCAGCGCGATCAGCGCCGCGATCAGCACAATTTCGGTATAATAAAATACCCCGATCGGCTCCATACCAAGGTCGGTAGCAATGGAGACAACCAACAGGTTGGTCGAAGTACCAATCGTCGTTGCCATCCCGCCGATAAGGATTGCCGAATTGACCGGGATCAGCGTTTTGGAGGCCGGCATGCCGCCGCTCCGCGCCAGTTGCACGAGGATGGGCAGCAGCAGAACCAGAACCGGCGTGTCGTTGATGATCATGCTGGTCAATGCCGCAATCATCAAAGTCACGAGCAGCCCAAGCTGACTGTTGAACTGCCAAACCAGATTCAATGCCCGCGCTGCGGGATCAAGGGCACCGGTCACCACCAATCCGCGCCCAAGGACCATCAATGCACAGATTGTTATAAGGGCAGGGTGCCCAAAGCCGCCAAATGCCAGCCTCAATCCGTCGGCCGGTGCCGTTCCAGCGAGCGGGAAGAAGTAAAGGCCCAGCGCAATTGCACCGATGGTCAGCAGCGAGATGATCTCTACCCTGGCCTTGTCGCTCGCGAACCCTACGAACATTGCGATGGCGAGCAAGATGGACGCCCCAGCGTGCAAGGAGGGTAAACTTCCCATCGCAATGGGTTAGGTCATTTGGCCAGCTTTTGCCACCTCTCGCGCGCCAACTGTAAAATAATCATCGGATTATCATCAGGCGCATATACTGGATCGATAAACTCCATCGCCCGCATCCACTCCAACCTGTCTTTAACTTCGCACGACGCTTTACGGGGTCGCAGGCTGAACGGGGAACGAGTTTAGCGTTCGGCAAACCGTGCCGGTATCTCCGGAGTGCTCGTATCGAGCAACGGTATCGCGCCTTCGGGAAGCGCGGCATAGGCATTGGCCCATTTGGCGACCCAATCGGGATCGCGCACCTTGGCCGGGTGGTAATAGGGCAGCAACGAGCGCAGAATCGCGGGAGAGGTGTGGATCAGGAATCGGGCGACCATCGCATATAGCCGCAATCGGCTCGACAGTTTGGTCCAACTGCCATCGCGCATGAGCATCCGCTTATAGGCCTTCCGGCTTGCCCAGGCGACATGCGCGGTGGCGAAGATCACGCCCCACACCCGCGGCCAGAAATCGCCATAGCGATCCTGGTACAGATCAAAGGCGACATTCTTGTGCTCGGTCTCTTCGACCATATGCCACAGGACCAGCGAGGTAACCGAAGGGTCGGCGCCGGTGAAAAGCATACCGCGCGCGGCAATCAACCATTCGGTGATGCCCATTGTCATTGTTTCAAAGCCCGCCGTATAGGCCAGCCGCCAACGCAGGCTTTTCGTCTGGAAACGCTTGTAATCCGAATTCAGCTCCTCCTCGACCTCGGCCAGATCGGGATAATCGCGTTTCAGCAATTCGTTGTAGCGCCGGTGGTTCTGGAAATGCTGCCCTTCCTGCCCGACAAAGGCGTGAACGTCTGCCTTCAGCCGCGCATCTTCGATCTTGGGCAGCGCCTCCATCACCGTCTTGATCAGGAACGGCTCCAGATAGGGCATGGCGAGCGATGCACCATTGACCATATGGCTCCATTCGGGGTGCGCCGGATTCCAGATCGGCGCAATCGGCTCTGAAAAGGCAAAGGGCATGCGCCGGACGATGATCTCGCTGTTCATGCGCTGTTCCCCAGATGCCGGTAATGCTGCCACATGCCCCAAAACAGAAGGCCGAAACTGATATGGACGCCGATGACTGCGGGCCAGCCGGAGAGGAAAATCAGGTTGTTGATCAACACGTCGCCGGGGAAGGGGCCGCCGCCAAATTCGAGCCCGCGCGTGCCGAAAATCGCATTGGCAATCGCGGGCAGGGTGAAGAACCAGCCAAAGGCAAGGGTGGACCAGAACAGCCAGCTTTGTCCGCGCGCGCCCAGCCGGACAAAGCGCGTGGCGAAGGCTATCGCGATGAACAGCGTGCCGTTGGTGATGCCTTCGAGATGCGCCATATTCCATGCGCGTCGATCGCCGGGTATCGACACAGGGACATCGGTCACGATGGGCCAAAGATCGATCGCACCAAGCAGGAAAAAGAAATAGATCCAGCCAGAGGCGACCGCCGAGAACAGCAAACCCACCCCGTTCAATGCCAGCAACGTTCTGCGCTTTTCACTCAACATCCAAATCTCCCCCATTTGGCGTTGTCGGTGGCGCAGCCTAATCTTCTGATTTCAATAGAACAAGGTTATTCGCGGGCGCGCCAATCGTCGCGCTTCAACCGATAGATGATCGTCGGATTTTCTTCTGGCGGATATTCAGGGTCGACATAATCCAGCTCACGCATCCGTTCCATGCCGAGCTTTTCCATCATCCGCCACGATGCCTCATTGGCATCGCTGGTCTGGGCATAGAGAAGGTCTAGGCCGTGGCGGTTGAAGGCGAGGTCGATCACCGCGCGCGCCGCCTCCATCGCATAGCCTTTGCGCCAATGGCTCTCGGCAATGCTCCAGCCGATTTGTAGCCCGGCATTCAGCACCGGTCCGGCTGCCTCAACCTCGATAGGGGCAAGTCCGCAATGGCCGATCAGCAGGCCATCATCCTTGATTTGCAGGTGCCAGAAACCATAGCCATCCTTGGCAATGGCCGCCGCCTTGCGCGCAAATCCCGCCTCCACCTCATGCCTTTCCTGCACCCCGCCCAGATGCTTGCGCACGGCAGGCGTGTTCATCACCTCCATCCAGCGATCCAGATCGCCGGGGGCTTCGGTGCGGATGATCAGGCGGGCGGTTTCGGCGGCTATTTCAGGCATGTTTTCGTTTCACGCAAAGACGCAAAGGCGCGAAGAAAGAGCACGGATTGAGTTGGCACCGCGCGAAGCGCAGTCCGTCTCAAACCCATAGGTTGGTTGGATGCTGAAGGCCTGCGGCGCAAAAGCGACCACGTCGCGCCTTAGCGTCTTTGCGTGAAACCAAATCAAGCGAGCCTATCCGTTCAGCAACCGTGCCGCATGCGCCGCGTGGTAGGTGAGGACGCCGGAACAGCCGGCGCGTTTGAAGGCGGTGAGGGTTTCGAGGACAAGGGCGTCGCGGTCTCCGGCGCCCGCCGCTGCGGCAGCTTCGATCATCGCATATTCGCCGGATACCTGGTAGGCAAAGACCGGAACGTCAAAGCCATCCTTCGCCCGGCGGATGATGTCGAGATAGGGCAGGCCCGGCTTTACCATCACGCTGTCCGCACCTTCGGCGATGTCCATCGCGACTTCTCGCAAGGCCTCATCGCTGTTGGCCGGATCCATCTGGTAGCTTTTCTTGTCACCTTTCAACAGTCCGCGTGAGCCGACCGCGTCGCGGAACGGGCCGTAAAAGGCGCTCGCATATTTGGCGGCATAGCTCATGATCTGGACGTTGACATGCCCGTCCATTTCGAGCGCACGGCGGATCGCGCCGATGCGGCCGTCCATCATGTCGCTGGGCGCGATGATATCCGCTCCGGCTCGCGCCTGGTTGACGGCCTGGTCGACAAGCACGCCGACGGTGTCGTCGTTGAGGACATAGCCATTATCGTCAATCAGCCCATCCTGCCCGTGGCTGGTATAGGGATCGAGCGCGACATCGGTGAGGATACCGATGGCATCGCCATGCGCGGCCTTGATCGCGCGGATGGCGCGGCACATCAGATTGTCGGGGTTGAGCGCCTCTGCGCCATCATCGCTGCGCCGGTCGGGCTGGGTATTGGGGAACAAAGCGATGCACGGAATGCCAAGCTCGATCGCTTCCTTCGCGCGCACGACGATCTGGTCGACCGACCAGCGCGAAACGCCGGGCAGCGAAGCAATCGGTTCCTCAACGGCCTCACCCTCGGTGATGAACAATGGCCAAATCAGGTCGGCGGGAGTCAGCACCGTCTCGCGCACCATCGCGCGGCTCCATGGCGTGGCGCGGCTGCGGCGCAGGCGGGTGTTGGGATAGCTTGGGTTCGTCATGCAGGGTGCTTAGACGACGAAGCCGTTTCGCTCAACGGCTTAACCGGCGGGCTTGCTTGACCCGATTTGCACCGCCGAGATCCGGTCAATTTCGCGCTGGGGTTCTTCGTTGCGACGGGCCGACGCGGGCAAGGGCGCAAGGGCGGCGCCCGGTTTCACGGCTTTCAACCGCGCCAATTCGCCCTTGAAGCGCGAAAGATCACCGCCCGAAAGCTGGGCGCGCTGGGTGAAGGTGATCGACAGCGGGTTGATCGGGCGACCGTCGCGATAGAGCTCATAATGGAGGTGCGGGCCGGTCGACAGGCCGGTCGAGCCGACATAGCCGATGATCTGCCCCTGCCGCACGCGCTGGCCCGGCGATGCCGCTATGCGGCTCATATGCGCATAGCCTGTGGCGATACCGCCGCCATGGTTGATCTGCACGAAATTGCCATAGCCGCCCTTGCGACCGGCATAGGCGACCACGCCGTTGGTCGCGGCAAAGATCGGCGCGCCATAGCCCGCCTTGAAATCGAGGCCGGCGTGCATGCGTTTATAGCCCAAAATCGGGTGACGACGCATGCCAAAGCCCGAACTGATCGAGCCATTGACCGGTCGGCTCAATTGCCCGCGCGATTCCCCGACGCCCGAGGCTTCGAACCATTGGCTGCTATCGCCGCTGTTCCATTTCAGCATCTGGATGCGCGGCTTTCCGCCGCGATCAATGCCGGCAAACATCAGGTCGCCGACCAATACCTCGCCGGTCGCGGCGCGCTTGTAATCGACAATCAGGTCAAACTCGTCGGTCGCGGCCAGGCTGCTGAGCGAGGTGCGGCTGGCGATGACTTTGAGGAAATTCTGCACCGCTTCGGCCGGGGCACCAGCGGCGCGTGCCGAACGGTAGAGGCTTTGGCCGACAACGCCGCGGATGCGCAGCGGGGTGGTATCGACCATGATCTGCTGCCGGTCGAGCGAGAGTGCGCCGCTTTCGGTGCGGTTGACGGCGAGGCGCAGGTCAAAGCGCGCGCGGAAATCGAGGCTTTCGAGCGGGCGGGCGGCATTTTTGGAAGTGCGGCGGCCGAGCACGATTTCGAGTGTGGTGCCGGGTTCGATATCGGTCAGGCGGGTCGCGCCGCTGACAAGGCCGAGAACGCGGTCAACATCGCCGCTGCCGACGCCTGCGCGTTGCAGCACGCGGGCAAAGCTATCCCCCCGGCCGAGCGTGGCGGTAAGTTCGATGCGCGGGCGTTCGGGGCTGGCAGCGAGCGCGCGGACGCTGTCATTCGCTGCCATGCGACGGCCGGTATCGCTGCCATAGGCGATCGGCATGATCATCTGCGCGCGCACTTCTTCCAATTGCGTGCCCGCGGGCATCGGGGATTGCGCGCCATAAACGGGGGCGAAATCGGGGAGGAGCGAGAGCGCGCCGACGGTCAGCAGCGTCAGCGTTGCCAGCCCGCGGAACCAGCGTGGAGAGCCGATATCCTCGCCCAGATCGGGCACCCAGTCGATTTCGGAAAGTTTCTGCCGCCAATCGGGCAGCGGGGCGCTGCGCAAGGGCTGTACCATCGCGTCGGCAATCACCACTTCACCGCTGCTGCCGGCAACGGCAAAACCAGATTCCTTCATGCCGAACACTAAGACCCCTGTTCCCCCGTATGTAAGTTGGTCAGGCCAAGATGCCGAACGGTTAGTAACGGGACAGGGTTAAAGTCAAATTAAGACGATAGGCAAGCGCGTTTACCTGCGGTGAGGGGTGTAAATTGCGCGCCGGAGGCTGGGGAGCGCCCGGAACAAAAGCCGGCACGCAAAGAAAGAGCCCGGTGTGCTGGCACCGGGCTCATCTTTTTCCTTGGGGAGAGGAAAGGAGCTTTTGCGTCATTCCTTACAGTGCCCCGACCAGCCCGGCTTGCCCGGATATGGTCGTGAGCGCGAAGAGGAAGGTCGAAGCCGTCGCAAAAACGGCGGCAACGGCGGAGCGCAGGCGGTAGTCATAAGTCATTGTCTTTTCCTTTTATGCTCTTGTTCTTCAGGAAATCGGGGGGAGAGGGTGTTTCCTGATGACCCCTAGATAGGCCTTTGCTTCGCGGGGTGTGAGCATTTCTTTCGGCGAACGGTTATTCAAAAATGCATAACCCGATGCTATATGGACAGCATGTTCGATTGGAACGACCTGCGTTGCTTCCTCGCCGTTGCGCGCACGGGCAGCACGCTCGCCGCGGGGCGCAGCCTGAAGATCGCGCAGGCCACCGTCTCGCGCCGCATCACCATGCTCGAGGAAGCGCTCGGCACCCCGCTCTTTGTGCGCAGCCCCAGCGGCTATACGCTTTCGGTGCGGGGGCAGGCGATGTTGCCGCATGCGGAACGCGTCGAGCGTGAGGTGGAGGCGCTGCAGAACAGCGTCGCTGCCGAAGGGCGCCGCCTGAGTGGCACCGTGCGCCTCACCACCGTCGAGAGCGCCGCCAATGTCTGGCTGATGCCCGCGATCGCCGCCTTTCGTGCGAAACATCCCGCGGTGGTGGCGGAGATCATTGTGGACGACCGCACCCTCGATATTGCGCGGGGGGAGGCGGATATCGCGATCCGTTTCGGCAACCCGCCGCAAGACGAAAGCCTTGTCATCCGCCGCATCGTCGAGCTGCACGAAAGCGTCTATGTCCACCGCGACCTGGCGGACGAGCTCGGCATGCCCAACAGCTATGACGGGCTCACCCGCTTCCCCTTTGTCGGCATGGCCGGCACCGGCGTGGGGCAGATCGAGCGCTGGGTCGATAGCCTTGGCCCCGATATGCAGATCGTCCACCGCGCCAACACGCTGTCCTCGGTCATCTCCGCGGTGCGCGCGGGGATGGGCGCGGCGGTGATGCCCTGCCTGATCGGCGATACGCACGGCAACCTTGTGCGCCTCTTCCCGCCAATCCCCGAACTCACCACCCCCGGCTGGCTGGTGACGAGCGCCGCCGCGCGCCAGCAACCGCATGTCCGCGCGCTGCTTGACCATATTGGCGAATTCATCCGCGAATCCGTCGCGGAGACAGAAGCCCGCTACCGCATCGCCGACGCGGCCTGAGCTGTCCTCCTCCCGCGAGCGGGAGGGGTTAGGGGAGGGAGCGAGCGCAGCGAGCTTGACGACGTTTCAGGCCCTCCCCTAACCCCTCCCGTAAACGGGAGGGGGACTACCCCACAAAAACCGCTGTCCTACACGCCCCCGCATGCGATAACTGCGCTGCCTTTTCATGAAGCAAGGAAAAGGCCCATGGCGCAAGAGATCATCCCCCCAGAACCTGCCCCCGAACCCACCCCGTTCGATATCGATCCCGAAGAACTGCCCCCCGCGCTCGAATTCACCCCCGTTCCGCGCAAGCGGCTGCGTTCCAACGGGCTTAACCCCATGCGGCAACGCGCCTTCATCGCCTATCTGTCGGTCAATGGCAGTGTGGAAATGTCGGCCACCGCCGTGGGCGTCAGCGCCAACAGTTTTTACCAGCTCAAAAAGGCGGAGGGCGCGGAAAGCTTTGCCGCCGCGTGGGATAGTGCGATCGAAATGGGCGCGCGCCGCGTGCTCGATACGCTGATGGATCATGCCATCCACGGCACGCCCGAAAAGCTGATCAAGAATGGCGAGGTCATCCTCGAACGGCGCAAATTTAATACCCGCGCGATGATGTGGATCGTGCAGCAACGCTTTCCGGAGCTGTATGGCGGCAACCTCAACCTTTCCGGCCACCCGGCGAGCAGCCTGCCGCACGGCATCCAGAAACTGAAAGAGGAATGGCGAAAGGAGTGGGAGGAGGAAGCCGCGCAAAAGGCAGAGGCCGCGCGGGCGGAGGCAGAGGCCGCCCGCACCGACCAGGCGGCGACGATCGCGCGCCTGTTGCAGCAATATCAGGCCAAGGTGCGAGAGGAATATTTCCACCGCAGCGAAGGCAATATCCTCGCCGCCGATTTCGCGCTGCGCCAATTGGCGATGATAGAGGTTGTCCTCGATGTCGGCGGTGCCAGTTATGACATGATTAAGGCGCATTTCCAATATGCGCCCCATGGCGGCCCGTGGAGCACCCCGATCAGCCGGGCGCTGGAGGATGCCCGGCATGCGGCATGGGAAAAGGCAAGCGCAGAGGCGATGCGCCAGCGCGCAAGGGAAGAGGCAGAGGCCGCGATAGGGCAGGGCGGAGGGCAGGTTTCAGGGCAGGGCATCACCGACTCCGCACGCCCGGCGATAGAGCCCTACGCCCGCCCGCGTCGGCCCTTTTATTTGAATGAAGCGGATATGGAGAAGGATGAGGCCGCGCGTGCGCGGATCATCTGGTCACCCGGCAATCACCACAACCGCGCCGCGGCGGAGGCGGATTGGAGAGAGAACCGGCAGGTGGAGAGTGCAAAGCCGGAGGGGGATACGTTTTTGCCTGGGGGGTGAGGATGCGCAACAAAGCAATATTGGGAATTGTACCGCGAACTGCGTGAACGCGAATTCAGAAATGGCAGCAGGGACGTGGACTTGGATGAGTGGCTACGGCATTTGGTGCGAGGGTCGACTTATTCTCAAAGTATCGACTCAATGTATCTCGGGTTAAACCTCAAAAGATCGCCATATGCATCGATATCGCGATCCTTGAATCCTAACTCCCGCAGTTTTTTCCATTCCTTTCTTCGGCGATCTTTTGCTGTGGCGGCAATATCAAGAAGGCCACGTTCGCGCTCAGTTACATTGAAATTCCTTAGGTAGAAAAGTTCTTGTTCTGATTTGCTTAGATTGGGGAGGCACGTATTTCTTCGCAGCGCAATCTCAGCTGCAGACCCCATTGCGCCAAAAAAACCCCCTGTTGTGATCATTTTCATGGAATCTGAATATCGCACCGAAAACTGGGCACTGAATATGCCATCGCCTCGAAAAGCGAAGGCCGAACTCAATGCAGTCGAAACGCATTTAAAGATCGTATCATGAGATTTAGATACTTGAACATCATCTTGCGATAAATTTTGGCCCACGTCCCCAAGTTCGTTTTGAAACCAAGCTAAGCGGTCGGCATCATTCATGTCGGATAAAAATTTTTGATATTCACCCATCAAGGTAATAAAGAAAAAGCTGTTCGGTCGTGCAATTACCCCAAGACTTTGTATATCAGAAATAGTTTGTTGGCTTATTCCCCCGTCAAAGTCTAACCAAAATATGCTAGGACCATCATAATTATCTTGAGCTAAAAAATCTTCGACTGAAGAATTGGAAACTTCTATAAAATCAAATGGTTTATTAAATGATGATCGGAGATACATGTCATCGTCATGTTCAAGGCTTACCATTTTCTTTATGCCAATGAATCGGTGTAATAGCATGAAGTCGTAGAAACGATTGCCGCCCATGCCTACATAACGATAGTCAGCCAGCTTTAAGCCGCATTCTGTTGAGCACCGGAGATATTCGATAAGCATCAACCGCTCAGCTTGCTTAGCAGGTCTTAAATCGTAGGAAAGGAATCTTGCCGATGACCGAGTCAATCGTCATCCCCAATCTCATTTTTTAGAAAATATTCGAATGTATATCTCCCCACTCCTGATCCGCCTAAGCCGGGTTTTTTTATATATTCCTCGACTTTCTTCACGTCTGAAAGCAATACTTCATATTGCACTTTTATGGTGCGTGGTTTTGGGATTCTTGGTGCTTGAAATACTGTTTTCTGCGAGATTGCAGCCGCCTTTAAGATACTGACTTTATCGCCAAAGGCTTTGCTGACCTCGTCGGGACTGGCTGTTGTTCCTTCCTCCGTATAACGGCCCTCTATGTATCGCAGGGCAGGTCTTGCAACAATGAGCATAACCTTGAGTGCTTCCTGCCAAACATCGCTCTCCTCGTTAATATCAGCCTTTGTGGTCGTCCAAGGAAGTAGCTCCGGGTTCTCGGAGAAGAAGAAAACCAAGCCAAGAAATGGCCTGTGTTTCGGCTGAAATATGGGCAATCCGTTGTTGGACCAGCCAGTCAATCTTGTTTTATCTCCGAATATAACATTTCTGCCGTTGCAAAATACAAACCAGCCAGATCCGCTATCTCGAAAACGCCCATCGGTCTGCTGTGCAATTCCCGCCTTTGCGGTACATGAAACCATGCCTACATTGAACTTTTGGTTTGTCATGTTCGATCCGACGTTAAACGACAAACCGCTGACATTCTGTCCATTTACCTCGATTTCGACAATCCGACCGATGAACAGAGCGTAAATTTTGGAAATCTGCTCTCGGAGTTGGCCTTCAAGCAAGCCATCTCTGAATCTCTTCGCAATATCTGGATGAAAATTGGTGACCTCGATCACAGTTCCAGTCTTTTTGGATGGTTTTCGAGGTATTATCGGAAAGCCCCAAACTGCCTGTGGCTCCTTGGCCCAATCAGACACCTTCAAATCTAGCTTAAAACCACCGGAGACATGCTCGGAGCAAATACTGATCTGATCACCAATCTTAAAAATCGCCCGCTTGAGACCTATGCCGTAAACGCTCAAGCGATCCCCTTTCGCCTCAGCATCTTCTGGTCTACCGAACTTAAACACTGAAGTCTCAGCTTGTTTTTTACTGATCCCTCCTGCGTTGTCGGAAATTGTCAGAGATTTGGTATCGAAGTCGACTTTAATTTTACACTTCGGTTTGACTGATTGATCATCCAAGAGTGATTCATAGTCTTCTGCTGTTTTGAGGCGATTGGCATACGGCTCTAACGCTGAGTTCACCGAATTATCTAAAATATCCAATATTGCATCTACGAGAGAAATATCTCGACTCAAAAGTGATATGAAAAGTCTTTTCTCGGGGCTTGCGTCTGCAAAAACTGGATCAGCCATTTTTCCATCCTACTTCAAAGTGCGATGGTAGTCTTGCGACTGAGCTTTTCATGTCAGGTTTCATAACGGGTTTATCTTCCCTGTACCTTATAGCGCCTGCTTTTAGTTCTTCCAGTCGATCTTTTGCAATATTTAAATACCGTTGTTCCAGTTCGGCGCCAGTAAAGTTTCTTCCTGTTAGCAACGATGCAACCGCACTAGTGCCACTACCTGAATATGGATCGCACACTGTGCCTCCAATAGGGCACATCGACTCTACAAGGCGTTTAATCAAAGCGACGGGAAATTGACAGGGATGCCCAGTTTTTTCGATATGATTAGCTTTTACATTGGGAATGTCCCATACATCAGCTGGATTTTTCCCTTTGGGATTCCCGCTGAACTTGCCCTTATTTGGTCCCTTGTAATGTCGCTTTCCTGGATATTTTTGCAGTTCACGGATCGGGTCTAGATCAAAATAATAGTCATTTCCCTTCGTGAACCACAACACCGTTTCGTATCTTCCACTAAGCCTACGATTTGCATGAATACCATGACCGAACGTCCAAATTATCCGGTTTCGTAAATATAAATTTTCGAGCTTGCTTGCCTCTTGAAAAATCAGATAGTCTAAAGGTACGATCACATTATTGGTGACATGACTACCGACTTGCCAACAGATACTGCCACCGTTTTTGACTACGCGGAACATTTCAGTGAATGATCGGCGGACTTCTTTTTCGAAGTCTTTTGTGCTGATAGTAGATTCGTATTCTTTGCCGATACAATAAGGTGGTGAAGTCACAAGCAAATCGACGCTGGAGTCTGGCAATTGTTGCAGATGCTCGACGGCGTCGGTTTGGAAAATTTCTGCGGTCGCACTGTTGTGCGTAACTTGGACGAAGGCTGGATTAGTTTGCATATCCTACCAATAGAAGATTTGCGCGGACAGATCTATTTTTTTAAACGAGTTCATGCTCATCAGTTATCGTCAAAGTTTGACGTTCTTCACCTACAGCAAAACGGCATTAACTGCACAGGGAAAAACTACTCCTCACCCATCCGCAACGCCGCAATAAACGCTTCTTGCGGTATAGACACGCTTCCATACTCCCGCATCCGGGCCTTGCCCTTCTTCTGCTTTTCCAGCAGCTTTTTCTTGCGGGTGATGTCTCCGCCATAGCATTTCGCGGTCACATCCTTGCGCAGCGCGGCGATGGTTTCGCGGGCGATGATCTTGCCGCCAATCGCCGCCTGGATCGGGATCTTGAACAGATGGCGGGGGATCAGGTCTTTCAGGCGCTCGCACATGCCGCGGCCGCGCGCTTCGGCGGTGCTGCGGTGCACGATCATGGATAGCGCGTCGACCGGATCGCCATTGACCATGATGCTCATCTTCACAAGGTCTCCCTCGCGGTGGCCGATCTGGTGATAGTCAAATGACGCGTAGCCGCGGCTGATGCTCTTCAGCCGGTCGTAAAAATCAAAAACCACTTCATTGAGCGGCAGTTCATAGACGATCTGCGCACGGCCACCGACATAGGTCAACTGTTTCTGGATGCCGCGCCTGTCCTGGCACAGCTTCAGGATAGACCCCAGATATTCGTCGGGGCAATAAATGGTCGCCTCGATCCACGGCTCCTGGATTTCCTCGATGCGGTTGACATCGGGCATGTCCGCCGGGTTGTGCAGCTCCATCTCGCGCGCGTCCTCGGTCTTGCTGCGGCCGAGTTTCAGCTTGTACACCACCGATGGCGCGGTGGTGATCAGATCAAGATCATATTCTCTGGAGAGGCGCTCCTGGATGATTTCCAGGTGGAGCAGCCCCAGGAAGCCGCAGCGAAAGCCAAAGCCCAGCGCGGCGCTGGTTTCCATCTCGAAACTGAAGCTCGCATCGTTGAGGCGCAGTTTGCTGATGCTTTCGCGCAGTTTCTCGAAATCCGCCGCATCGGTGGGGAAGAGGCCGCAGAACACCACCGGTTGCACTTCCTTAAAGCCGGGCAGCGGCTCGCCTGCGGGGCGCTTCGCATCGGTGATGGTATCGCCGACGCGGGTTTGCGCGACTTCCTTGATCTGCGCGGTGATAAAGCCGACTTCGCCGGGGCCGATTTCGTCGAGTATCTCGATCTTGGGGCGCATGCAGCCGACGCGGTCGATCAGGTGGGTGGTGCCCGCCTGCATGAATTTGACCTGCTGGCCCTTGCGGATCGCGCCGTCGATGACGCGCACGAGGATGACGACGCCCAGATAGGGGTCGTACCAGCTATCGACCAGCATCGCCTTTAGCGGCGCGTTGCGGTCTCCCTTGGGCGGAGGGATGCGGGTGACGATGCTTTCGAGCACCTCGGCGATGCCGATGCCCGATTTGGCGCTGGTGAGGACCGCGTCGTCGGCGGGCAGGCCGATGATTTCCTCAATCTCTGCCTTCACCTTGTCGACATCGGCGGCGGGCAGATCGATCTTGTTGATCACGGGCACGATTTCATGGTCATGCTCGATCGACTGATAAACGTTGGCGAGGGTCTGCGCCTCCACCCCTTGCGCGGCGTCGACCACGAGCAATGCGCCTTCGCACGCGGCGAGGCTGCGGCTGACTTCATAGGCGAAGTCGACATGGCCCGGCGTGTCCATCAGGTTGAGCTCGTATTTCTGGCCATCCTTCGCGGTGTAATCAAGGCGGACGGTCTGCGCCTTGATGGTGATCCCGCGTTCCTTCTCAATGTCCATATTATCAAGGACTTGCGCCGACATCTCGCGCTCGGACAAGCCGCCCGTATGTTGGATTAGCCGGTCCGCCAGCGTCGACTTGCCATGATCAATATGGGCAATGATAGAGAAATTACGGATGTGGGAGAGTTCAGTCATCGCGGCCCCCTAGCAGGCGGCCTCAATCGCTTCAAGCGCGGCCCGAAACCGGCTCTCCCCTTCGCCCTGAATCAGTGCATATCTGACCCCGCGATTGCAGAGTTCCACTTTGCATAGTTCAAAGAAATGCCGCCGCTCCTCTGCCTTGGCATACACCCGCAAACCATCGTCGATGAAGGGCAGGTCGATATCGAGCAGCAGGTAGAGATCGGCATATCCGGTAAAGCGCCCAAACCACGGGTCGCTATGCCCAAACATCATCTGGGCCCAAACCTCGGTGATCAGCGGGTCGGTATCGAACAGCACCAATGGCGCGTGCAACTCCGCCGCCCGGACTGCCGCTGCCTTGTTCATCGCGTCTTGCGCTTCGGCGATATGCACCAGTTCCGCCATGCCGATATCGGTGCCATGCGCCTCGCAATATGCACGGCCATATTCGGGGACGACCTCGCAGCCGAAATGTGCCGCAAGCCGTGTCGCCAGCGTCGATTTGCCCGTGCTCTCGGGCCCGTGGAGGCAGACGCGTTTCATGCCTGCCGCGCCTGCACCTTGCGCCATTCGACCAGCCCCGCAATCGCAAGCACCAGGAACAGCCCATAAAGCCCGGCAGTCAGGTAAAGCTCTTTGAGGATATAAAGCGGGATCGAAATGATGTTGACCGCTATCCACCAATACCAGTTTTCAATTAGGCGCCGCGTCATCAAAATCTGCCCGACGACCGAGAGCATCGCGACGCCCGCATCCCAGAATGGATAGCTGGCATCGGTGTGATTTGTCATAATGAGGCCCCAAGCGAGTGTCGCCAGGATCGATCCGGCAATCCAGGCACCAAATCCGTTTGAGCTAAGTTCCTCCACGATGATTTCCCCGGCGTCTGCGCGATTGCGGTGCCAACTCCACCAGCCATAAGCATTCACTGCGAGAAAGAAGATTTGCAAACCAGCATCGCTATACAGTTTCGCATCGCGGAAAATGATGAAGTAAAGGGACACCATCGCGATTGCGAACGGATAGTTCCATACCGAACGGCGGATGATCAAAATGATGTTGGCGATCCCAAGCAGGACCGCTGCAATCTCGAAAGCGCTCATCCTTTCAACCAGTCACCCAGCAAGCGGTTGACCTCTTCAGGCGCATCCTGCTGCACCCAGTGCGAGATTCCGGGCAATCGGTGCACGGTGAGGTTGGGAACCCATTGCTCCATCCCGTCCAGCAGGTGGATATCAAGCGCGAGATCATTCTCGCCCCAAATCACCAATGTCGGCGTGTCGACCATCGCATCGCCCACCTCGCGCGCTTCGGGATATCGCACCAGCGCCCGATAATAATTGACCATGGCGTGCATGGCACCGGGTCGCTGGGCAGCTGCGGCATAGATATCCAGATCTGCTTCGGAGAAACGATCCTTGTTGGCTGCCGTATTGAAAAATGCCTGGCGAACCGCCTTCGCATCATTTGCCAGCATCATCTTTTCAGGAAGCCAGGGAAGCTGGAAGAAGAAGATGTACCAGCTTTTTTTCCGTTGCCGCCAATGCTTCAATTCACGTTCGGCGCATTTCGGATGCGGAACATTCATGATGACCAGCCTGTCGAGCGGACGAACTTTCTGGATGGCAAAATTCCATGCAATAACTGCCCCCCAATCATGGGCGACCAACATGATTTCGTCTGCCGGGGCTTCCGCCTTGGCCAGGTCGATCAGCGCGGCGACGTCTGCCATCAGCTTGTCCATCCGATAGGCCTGCACGCCTTCTGGTCGCGAAGAGGCGCCATAGCCCCTCAGATTGGGCGCCCAAACGCGCCATCCCTGCGACGCCAGTTCGGGCATCTGGTGCCGCCATGAAAAATTCAGCTCAGGAAAGCCATGCAGGAGAATGGCATACTTCCTTGCCTTGGCATCGCCAGCCTCTGCCAGCTCGAACTTAAGGTCATTTGCCTCTACAAAGCGCTGGCGAATGCCAGAAGCGGGGTCTGCAACCCATGAAAATTCGCCCATTTGCTAACCCCCTCTCATCCGCAATTGCGCATATCGAGAGCCGGGCTGGCCGTCCAGATGAAACACCAGTGATTTTCGCCGATTGACCTTATCTACGCTAAGTGCAATTTCTGTGCATGAGGAAGAGGAGAGGTAGCTCAGATGGCTGAAAAGAAAGCAAAAGCAAAAGCTGGTGGCGGCAAGAAAAAGGGGCTGGGTTCCATTCCGGAAACCGCTTTCGATGCTGCCAATGATGCGACCATGGCGCTGGGCCCCTTGGCCGGCTTGGCGCGCGAGGATTTCGCCGGCGCAATCGGTGTTATGCTTCGGCAGACAGCCGCCAATCCGAACAGTGCATTCAAGGCAGTATCGGGTTTCACCGAAGATGCTGTGAAGATCATGACCGGAAAGTCTGATCTGGCGCCTGATCCCAAAGACAAACGCTTCATGGACCCTGCTTGGAGATTCAATCCATTCTTCAAGGCGGGCGCGCAATATTATCTTGCTGTACAAAAGGGCATCAAAGGCTGGATTGAGGATCTGGAACTGGATGCACTCGAGCGCGATCGAGCCAATTTTGTCAGCCAGATGGTCATCGATGCGCTTGCGCCAACCAATACGCTGATCGGCAATCCTACAGCGCAAAAGCGCTTGGTTGACTCCGGCGGGCTCAGCCTCATCAAGGGATTGCAGAACGCTTACAACGATCTGGTTCACAACGATGGCATGGTGAGCCAAGTCAACAAGAAGCCATTCAAACTAGGCGAGAATATCGCCACCACGCCGGGCAAGGTCGTTTATCGTGACGAGATGTTCGAATTGATCCAATATGCACCGGCGACCGAGGAAGTCTACGCCATCCCGCAGCTCACTATCCCGCCGCAGATCAACAAGATGTACATCAACGATCTGTCGCCGGAAAAGAGCATCATCAAGTGGCAGGTTGCGCATGGTTTCCAGACTTTCGTGATCAGCTGGCGCAATCCAACGCATGACCAAGGCGTCTGGGGAATGGGCGATTATATCGAGGCGTGCCGCAAGGCCGTCGATGTCGTCTGTGAAATTACCGGCAGCGACAAGGTCAATGTCTCGGGTGGCTGCTCAGGTGGCCAGACGATGTCCGTGCTTTGCTCGCGCATGGCTGCAGAAGGAGATGACCGCATCAATGCCATCACCATGATGGTTTGCGTGTTGGAACCCAAACCTGGCGATACCGAGGCCAGCTCACTCGTTTCGCACAACGGCATCACACTCGCGAAACAGCGTGCCGCCAAAAAGGGCGTGATCGAAGGCAGCAGCCTAGCGCGAGGCTTTGCGTGGTTGCGGCCGAACGATCTGATCTGGAACTATGTGATTAACAACTACCTGCTGGGAGAAGATCCGCCTGCGTTCGATATCCTGTTCTGGAACGCCGATGCTACCAACCTTTCGGCAAGCCTGTTGGGTGATTTCCTCGAACTGTTCGAGGCCAATGCCTATGCGCAGCCGGGCACGTTCGACATTGCAGGCCATACGCTCGACCTCACTAAGGTGAAAGGCGACATGTTCATCCTTGGCGGCACGACTGACCATATCACACCGTGGCAGGCCTGTTATCGCTCAACGCAGCTGTTTGGATCGAAGAATGTCGAATTTGTCCTGAGCCAGGCCGGACATATGCAGGCAATCCTCAATCCGCCGGGCAATCCAAAGGCGAAGTACTGGCGGAATACCAAGGGTAATCCTCCTGCAGACGTCAAACAATGGATGAAGGGGGCAGAGGAAAATGCCGGCAGCTGGTGGCCGTTCTGGACCGAATGGCTGGCGGAGCGTTCGGGCAAGAAGGTGAAAGCACCAGAGGCTTGCGGCAGCAAGAAGTACCCGCCGATGGAAAATGCCCCGGGATTGTACGTCCTCGATTGACGCTTGCGTAAAGTGCAGCGCAGTCTATGCTGCGCTGCAACATTGAACCGAGCCTTCGAGAGTTCGGGCGGGCAAGGAATAGTATATGACCACTAAACGCGAACCGCGTTTCAGCATGGAACAAGTCGATGGGCGTAACCTTCGGGTCGCCCATTGGAAATCGACAGAGAAAACCAGCAAGCTGCCTTTGCTGTTTTTCAACGGTATCGGCGCCAACATCGAGGCAATGGCTCCATTGGCCGAAATGTTGCCTGACCGTGATTTCCTTACCTTTGACATGCCCGGTGTAGGCGGTTCGCCCGAACCGATGATTCCCTATAATGCATGGATGATGGGCCGGATTTCAGAGCAACTTCTCGACCGCTATGACATGAACCAGGTTGATGTAATGGGGGTCAGTTGGGGTGGTGCAATGGCGCAGCAATTTACGCTGCAGAATGGCCCGCGCGTCAATCGCCTGATTCTAGCTGCCACGACGGCCGGAATGCTGATGGTCCCCGGTAATCCCAAGGCGCTCGCAAAAATGGCCGATCCGCGCCGTTACATCGACCCCGATTTCATGCGGAAGCATTTCAATACGCTTTATGGCGGTACCGACGACGGTTCCGAAGGCCATATCGGCCGGATCAAGCCACCGTCAAAGACCGGTTATTTCTATCAATTGCTGGCAATGCTCGGCTGGACGAGCGCGCCCTTCCTGCCATTCATGAAGCATGACACCTTGATCATGATGGGCGGCGATGACCAGATTGTGCCGGTAGCGAATGGCCATTTCCTGAAAATGCTTATCCCGAACAGCGAATTGTTCATTATCGACGATGGTGGGCACCTGTTCATGCTCAGCCATGTCGAGGAAAGCATTTCTGCAATCCGGGAGTTTCTCGACCGTCCGAGAGCAGGCGGCAGGAAAGCTGCCTAAACGCGCTTTGCGGTTTCCTTGCAGGTCTTGATCGCTGCGGGGGCAGGGGCCTCACCTTTGCGTTCAAAGCGGGCGAAATAAGCACCGACTTCAGGGCGCTGAGCAAATTCAACCAAGCGGTATCCGACAGCATCGAATTCGCAGAAAAGCAGTTTCGGCGGGATGCCGTGGCGTTTGGTCGCGCGGTCGCGGTCAACGACGATCACCTGGCCACCTGCTTTCAAAGCGCTGCGTAGCCGCCAGATAAAGGCATAGGGCTCGGTAACCTCATGATACATATGCACCATGAAAATGCGGTCAAAACTGTTGGGGGGCAGGCGCGGATCGTCGATGCCGCCTTCCTTGATCGCGACATTATCCAACCGTTCGCGCGCAATACGCTCGCCCAATCGATCAAGCGCACCGCGATTAATGTCTTGTGCCAGGACGCGCCCTTTGGCGCCAACGCGCTCGGCAAGGCGAACGGTATAATAGCCTTCACCCGCGCCAATATCGGCTACGGTCATACCCGGTTTGATTGCGGCCCAGTCCATCAATTTGGTGGCCTCGCCCGCTTCGTCGCGGGCAGCCTCGGTGGAAAATTCGGTGTCGCCGGACTGCGATACGGCCCGGTCAGCACGCGGGAATTCGCGTGAACTCTCGGGACGGTCGTCTTGTTCCTCAACCTGTTTGCACGCCTGGAGGGCAAGTAACGAAACAGAAATCGCCAAGAGGAATGGTAACTTAGCAGTCATTGCTGCACCTTTAGGCGCGAAAGAAGTGAGGGAAAAGCGCTTTCCGCCGCATTCGCCCGATTGCATTTACATTCCCGCTGCTTATGCTCCGACTCCGGAGAGAGACCGACTGCACGTCGGCGGGCAAGTGGAGGAGGGTGCGCTTGCGGCATATTGCGATTATCGGGTCCGGCCCGGCAGGTTATTACACTGCGGAAGCAGCGCAAAAGCAGTTTGGTGAGGATGTTCGGATCGATGTAATCGATCGCCTGCCGGTTCCATATGGCCTGATCCGTTTCGGCGTTGCCCCTGATCACCAATCGATCAAGGCGGTTTCCAAACGTTATGAAGGCGTTGCGCTTTCCGAAAATGTCCGTTTCGTCGGCAATGTCATGGTGGGGCAGGACATTTCAATCGATGAACTGCTCGAAATATATGACGCAGTCGTATTGGCAACGGGTGCTCCGAATGATCGTGAATTGGGCATTCCCGGTGCCGAACTTCCGGGCGTATTCGGCAGTGCTGCATTTGTCGGCTGGTATAACGGGCATCCCGATTTTGCCGATCTGGAACCACCACTCGATGGCAAGCATGTCGTTATCGTAGGCAATGGCAATGTCGCGCTCGATGTCGCCCGTATATTGTCGAAAACCCGCTCGGAATTGGGCGGATCGGATATCGTTAGCCACGCGCTAGATATGCTGGAAACCGCCAATACCGAGGAAATCACGATTTTGGGCCGGCGTGGCCCACATCAGATTGCCATGACGCCCAAGGAACTCGGCGAACTGGGGCATCTTGAGCGCGCATGCCCCAATGTCGATCGTACCGATTTGCCCGAAGAGGGCGAAGACATGCTGCTTGAACCAGGCATGCGAAAATCGGTGACGTGCCTGCGCGAATTTGCGGCGATCCCGGAAAGCTATCGCGCGACCAAACCGATCATAATCGATTTTGACTTCTACGCCGCCCCGGTCGCGATTGAGGGCAATGGCAAGGTGGAACGGATTATCGTCGAACGCACCGAGCTGGATAGCGAATTGCGCAGTCGCGGCACTGGCGAGACTTATTCGATAGACTGTTCAATGGTGGTGGCGTGCATCGGTTATCAAACGCCTTCGATCGACGGAGTGCCATACGAGCATGGTCGGGGACGATTTGCCAATGTCGATGGGCGCATCCTGCCCGGACTTTACTGCGTCGGCTGGGCCCGCCGTGGCCCGTCTGGCACAATCGGCACCAATAGGCCCGATGGCTATATGATCGTTGAAACGGTTGCAGAAGATATTGGCGCAGGATCGGGGAAGGGAGGGCGCCCCGCCTTGGATGCGCTACTCGAAAAACGCGGCGTCCAGATCGTCAAATTCAGCGACTGGAAAAAGATCGAGGAAGCTGAAGTTGCCCGGGCACGTGAAGGGGCGCCGCGCGAAAAATTTGTGCGCATCGAGGATATGATCCGCGCCGCAAATTAAATGGCGAGCGAAATGGCGTGGATGACAAGGCCGGCGAGCCCGCCGACCAATGTTCCGTTGATCCGGATAAACTGCAGGTCACTGCCCACTGCATTTTCGACCCGGTCGGTGATCGTGGCGCTGTTCCACCCGCCGATCGTGTCGGAAACGAGCGAGACGATCTGATCGCCATAATTCTCTACCGTCCCAACAATCGCCCGGCGCGCAAAACGGTTGATCTGGCGCTTCAGACGGACGTCATCCTGCAAGGTCGAGCCCAACTTGGTCAGGGCATCGCCAAAGCTTCCGGCAAGAGCGGCATCAGGGTTGCGCGCAGCCTTCAGCAGGGCATCGCGACCCTGGCCCCATAGACCGTCTATCCATTTGGCGAATGCCGGGTTTTTGAGCAGCTCCTGCTTCCAGTGATTGACCTTTGCCTGCAGTTCCTTGTCGTGCCGCAGATTGTAGGCAAGTTTTTCGAGGCCCTCTTCACCCTTGGCGCGCAGGGGATGATCCGGATCTTCGGCCATGTCGCTGAGCAGTTTCTCCAACCCTGAAACGATCGCGTTGGCAAGCCGGTCATCAAGACCTGTCCAGCGCATGATCGTGCCTGCCCGCTCCTCTACCATCGCGCGAATGATATGCTCATTGGCCTCCAGCGTCTTCGCAGCCCAGGCAATGATGCCATCAAGCACGGGCAGGTGCCGCCGCTCCTTGATCATCGCCGCCAGCAACTGTCCAAGCAGCGGGGCGATATCGAGCTTTTCGAGTTGCTTGCGTGCCGCGCCCTTTGCAATCCCGCCCAGGCGTTCGTCATCCAGCGATTCCACGATATCGCCGATCAGCCGCGATGCGCCCATCCGCATGCGGCCTTCGCCAGAGCCCGGCGTGTTTAGGAACCGGCCCATCGCCCCCGCGACATCCATGTTGCGGATGCGACGCGCGACGATCTTTGTCGTCAGGAAATTGGATCGCAGGAAGGCGGCCAATGTGCGCCCGATGCGTTCCTTGTTGTTCGGAATGATCGCGGTATGCGGGATTGGAATACCCAGCGGATGACGGAAAAGCGCGGTAACTGCAAACCAGTCTGCCAGCCCGCCAACCATGCCCGCCTCGGCGAAGGCAGTGAGGAAACCCCAATGCGGATGGACATTCCGTTCAAGGTGCAGGCCAAGCACGAACAGCACCGCCATCAAGGCGAGCAATGCTGTCGCGATGCGGCGCATCTTCTTGAGCTCCGCATCGCGCCAGTCGTAACGTTCGCGTTCCGCCTGGTTAAGTTGGCTGGCCGATTTTACCATCTGGAACGAGGCTTAGCGTGCTGGGGAGGCCAAGTCACTCCGCTGGTTGCAACCCCGGGGCAATACCCCCAGAAGGGCCGCCCGATTTCGAGCGACTTTCCGGGTCATCGGCATCGTCGCCGGGCTTGAAAGTCAGCAGGCGATCGCGCAGCCACGGGCCCATCCGCTTTTCAAGGCCGTCCGCAAGGCTGAAACCGGCAGGAACGATAAGCAACGTCAGCAATGTCGAAACGATAAGGCCGCCGATCACCACAGTGCCCATTGGTGCGCGCCATTGCCCATCGCCCGATAGCGACAATGCGGTCGGTATCATGCCTGCGGTCATGGCGACGGTCGTCATCACGATCGGCTGTGCACGTTTGTGCCCGGCTTCCATGATTGCCTGGAATTTGGGTACACCGCGCTCCATTTCCTCGATCGCAAAGTCGATAAGCAGGATCGAGTTTTTGGCGACGATGCCGAACAGCATGAGCACACCGATGAACACTGGCATCGAAATCGGTTGTCCGACCAGCGCCAGCGCGGCAATCCCGCCCAAGGGTGCGAGTAGCAGCGAGCCCATATTGACCAAGGGCGACATGAACCGGCGATACAGCAGGACCAGCACGGCAAAGACCAGCAAGGTGCCTGAAATCAGCGCGATACCGAAATCGCGTTGCATTTCCTGTTCCCATTCCTGGCTGCCGAATGGCGCGCGTGAAACGCCGGTCGGCAGGTTCTGCATCACCGGAAGCTTATTGATCTTCGCATCGGCGTCAGACGAGACAATTCCGGGCGCAAAATCAGCGCCAACAAAGATGCGGAAATTCTGGTTGCGCCGCTGGATAGTGGTCGGACCGGCGCCAAAGCTGATTTCAGCAACCCGCTCCAACGGAACCGAGCCACCATTGGCGGTTGGAACCGGAAGGTTGCGGATATTCTCGATATTCTGCCGCGATTCCTTGGCAAGCATCACCCGGATCGGAATCTGGCGGTCGGATAGCGAGAATTTCGCGCTGTTCTGATCGATATCACCCAGTGTCGCGATGCGGATCGCCTGGCTGAGTGCCACTGTGGTGACGCCCAATTGCGATGCCAAATCGAGCCGCGGCGTGATAATCAATTCCGGACGCTGCAGGTCAGCCGCGATGCGAGGTGCGCGGAGTTCCTTCAGCGTCTTCATCTCTTCGACAAGGCGCTGCGCAGTCTGGTCGAGTAATCTTGGGTCAGAGCCTGAAAGCATGACCGAAACGTCACGCCCCGAACCACCACCGCCCGGACCATTGGCCTGGAAGGTGACGCGCGCGTCGGCAATCTTCGACAGAATTGGCGTCAGGTCTTCCTCGAACTCTTGGCTTGTGCGCTCGCGATCTTCGTTAAGCGTGATGAAGATATTCGCATTGCCTTCGCGCACGCTCTGCAGAGCGGTGCGCACCTCGGGTTGCTTGTTGACGATTGCAGCGACTTCGTCGGTAACGGCGCGGGTTTGCTCGAGCGTGGTTCCAGGGACCATCTCGATACGGATACGGCTGAAATCCTGGTTCCCATCGGGGAAAAACTGCTTTGGCACCACCACCATCAGCAAGACAGTAAGAGCGAGTGACAACACGCCAATGCCCATCATCCAGCGACGATGGCCCAGCGACCAGCGCAGGATCTTCATATAGCGGTCCATCAACGGACCTTCACCATGCTCGGCAATGCCACTTGATTTCAGGAAATAGGCGGCAATCATAGGCGTGATCATGCGCGCGACGGCAAGGCTCATCAGCACCGACGCAACGACGGTTAGACCGAAATTCTTGAAGAACTGGCCAGCCACGCCCGGCATCAGGCCAACCGGCAGGAACACGGCCACAATCGAGAATGTGGTGGCTACAACCGCAAGGCCGATTTCGTCTGCTGCGTCGATCGACGCCTGATAGGCCGATTTGCCCATGCGCATGTGCCTGACGATATTCTCGATTTCCACAATCGCGTCATCTACCAGCACACCGGCGACAAGGCCCAATGCCAGCAACGACATGGTGTTGAGAGTGAAGCCCATCAGATCGAGGAACCAGAATGTGGGAATGGCACTCAACGGAATGGCGATTGCCGAAATGATGGTCGCGCGCCAATCGCGAAGGAAGAGGAAAACGACAACGATGGCGAGCAAGGCACCCTCGATCATCGCGGCCATCGAGCTTTTATACTGGGCCTTGGTGTAATCGACACTGTTGAACAGCGTGGTGAACTTGATGCCCGGATTTTCCTTCTCGATCTGCTTCATCTGGATCATGGCATTATCGAACACGGTAACGTCCGACGCACCCTTGGCACGCGACATGCCAAAGGTGACGACTTGGCGCCCGCCCTCAAAAGCCATTGATCGCTGTTCGCTGAAGCCATCGGTAACTTCCGCCACATCGGCGAGTTTTACCGAACGGCCACCACCAAGGCTGATCTGCCGTTGGCCGAGTTCATAGGCGTTGGCGGCGTTGCCAAGGATACGCACTGACTGGCGCGATCCCGCGATTTCAGACTGGCCACCTGCAGCGTTGAGATTTTGCTGGCGGAGTAAGCCATTGATCTGGCTTGCCGTCACTCCGAGCGACTGCATCTTTGCAGGATCAAGGATCACCCGGATTTCCCGGTTCACGCCGCCATTGCGGCTAACCGATGCCATGCCTTCAACGGAAAGCAAACGGCGCGAAACAGTGTCGTCGACAAACCAGCTCAGCTGTTCGAGCGTCATGTCCGATGCTTCGACAGCGAAATAGGCGATCGGATCGCTCGAGGTCGCAACCTTGAACACCTGCGGCTCGAGAATACCGTCGGGCAGGTCGCCGCGGATCTGATCCACGGCATTCTTAACTTCGCTAACCGCTGCGTTGATATCGTCGCCGATTTCAAACTCCGCGCTGACCGACGTATTGCCCTCGGAGGCCGAAGAATCGATGTTGCGCACGCCCTGGACGCTGCGGATCGCAGATTCGACCTTTTGCGTGATCTGCGTGGTGATTTCGGTGGGCGATGCGCCTGGCTGCGAAATTGCGACGACAACAACGGGGAATTCGATGTCGGGATCGTTCTGCACATCCATGCGCGCAAACGACATTATCCCAGCGAGTGTCAGCGCAACAAAAAGGACGATCGGTACGACCGGATTACGTATCGACCATGCCGATATGTTCCGAAAATTCATCGTGCAGCCTCCGGCGCCACGCTCTTGGCCAGCTTGGGTGTCACCGTTTCATCCGGATTGAGGAAGCCGCCTGCGAAGAGGACAACGCGTTCAGTTCCATCAAGTCCCTCGCTGATCGCGATGCCTTTCTGGGTGACGATGCCGGTCTTCACGTTGCGCCGCTTCACCTTGTTCGATTTGTCGACGATGTACACAAAGCTTCCATCGCGATCATTCTGGATCGCCGATTCTGGCAGGATGGCAGCGGTTACGGCGCCAGCCTTAATCTGAACCGATGCGAAGCCGCCGGGTTTCAATGCCGGACTGAACGGCAGCGAAACGCGGGCAATGCCTTGGCGCGACTGCGCATTGATCGTCGGCGCAATCTGCCAGATCGTGCCGGTAAACTGCTGATCGGTTCCCACCGGGGTAACCGTAGCGGGTACGCCGACTGAAAGCGCCGCGAGTTCGGCTTCTCCCAACTGCGCCTGCAGTTCGAGTTCGCCGCCTTGCGCCATGCGGAACAAGGTGCCGCTGCCCTGGGTAACCGTTTGGCCCGGCTCCACATTGCGTTCGAGGATATAGCCGCCGACCGGGGCCCGGATATCAAGCCGTGCAGTGCGCGCGCGCAGTTCTTTCAACTGCGCTTCGGCAATGCCGACCCGCGCACGGGCGCTGTCGCGGGTAGCAGTTTTGCGATCAACATCAGCTTTTGAAATGAAACCGCGGCTGACCAGTTGCATGGCGCGATCAAGCTCGTTCTGCGCGAGCTGCAGATCGGCGCGCGCCGCATTTATCTGCGCTTCCTGGCCTATAATCTGCTGCGATTGGACCGAACGTTCGATGCTCGCAAGCACTTGTCCTTGCTGCACCCAATCGCCTTCGTCGACAAAGACGCGCAAGACCTGACCACCTTCACCGACAACACCAACGGGTATATCGCGTCGCGCGGCGAGTGTGCCGGTGGCGCTGATCGAGCGGGCAATGGTTTCACGCCCGGGCGCAACAACAGTAACGGTCTGGGCCTGGCTTTGCTTGTCTGCACCCGCCGCACCGTCGCTCGCGCCACGGCCGCCAAAGAAGAAATAAGCCGCCGCAATTGCTGCTATCGCGATAACCACAGCCAAGATGATGCGGTTGCGATTGCGCTTCGTCCGATCAGCATCCCGGGGTTCGAGGAGATCGTTGTCGCTTGCGATACTTGTTTCAAAATTCATGGTTTTTTCCATTCGGGTCACCCCGCAGGGAGAGCTTATTTCAACATGGCCAAGGTGTATTATTGCAATAAATCACCGCGTGCAAGGCGGGATTAAAGCGGTGGTCGTCGACATTTACGGCCAAATATCCAAGAAGACAGCCAAAATTGAACGATTGCGACGATTTTCGACAAACGACGTAGTTTGGTTTTTCAACAAAAAACAAGGCCGAAGCCCATCGCTCCGGCCTTGCTGTTCAATTCAGGTGATTTTGATTAGCGGACTTTGCCGCGCTGGACCAAATTCAGGATACCGAGAACGATGACCGCGCCGACAAAAGCGACGATCAGGCCCGTGATGGAAAACTCCTGAACGCTGCCCACGATGCCGAACCGGTTGGCAATCCAGTTACCTACCACCGAACCGACGCAGCCTGCGACTACATTCCAGAAAATTCCCATGGATGCGTCACGATTCATCACCTTGCTGGCAAGCCAGCCGGCAATGCCTCCGACGATGATTGCAATAATCCAACCCATAGATTGTCCTCCTGCTCAAAACGGCACTCTCTGCCTGTGGGCAGCATAAAGACAGGTTGGAGGAACGCAATAGTGATTTAGGGGGCTAATACAGTTTACGCTAAGCAACAAAAAAGCCCGGACCAAGCCGGGCTTTTCTGGATAGAGATTTCAGCGGGATTTTAGTATTTCTGCTGGCGCTCATAGAGATCGCGATAATGCTGGATGCGGGTTACCCGCAGTCCAGGCATGCCCGAGCGATCGATTGCGCGCTGCCAGGATGCGAATTCCTCAAGCGTCAAACCATAACGCTCGCAAACTTCGCTGACAGATAGCAGTCCACCGTTCACGGCCGCGACCACTTCCGCTTTCCGACGCACAACCCAGCGGGTCGTATGCGGCGGCGGCAAGCTGTCGATGGTCAAAGGTTCACCCAACGGACCTATAACCTGAGCAGGTCGGATTTTCTGGTTCTCGATCATTCTATCCTCAATTTTCCATGCCCCGCAAAGCCACCGGTTCATCCGGCAAATCCACCTTATGGTCCGTGGATTTTCTATTCGCTAAAGCGGCAGGGTAAACGTCCGCTTCACACTCATTAACCTTAACCGGTTGATACATCTCTTGCGGCAAAAATGCCCCGCCGATGTTTTTTGTCTGGCCACTGACGGCCGAGCCAAAATAACCGATCCGATCCACCAATGGGTCGCCAGAAGCATAAAGGCTGCTGATGACCGCATCAGAGAATTTCGAAGCCATATCAGACGCTTGGCGTTCGAGAACGACAGACACCAAGCGATCGAAGTCGCTTGATCTGACGGGCTCTGCATCGCGGCGCCGGTTATGGGGAAAGTTCATTTCCATGAGCATCGTTCTACACACAGACACATAACGTCTGGTAAAAACCGTGTTCACGCGCCATTAGGCGAAGTTAATGAGAGTTATGGATTTCTGCGGGTTTCTGTACCGAAACGAGAAGAATGGGACTAATTCCCCCTTAATGCCACCAAAGTTGTACCGATGATTGAGAACATTACCGCCACCGATTTTCAACTGGGCCCGAATTTGACGGGGAAACGAATCGTAGTCGCCATGTCGGGCGGGGTGGATTCGTCTGTCGTTGCCGCACTCGCTGCGCAGTCGGGTGCCGAAACGATTGGTGTGACCTTGCAATTATACGATCATGGCAGCGCGGTTAAGCGCGCCGGCAGTTGCTGCGCGGGGCAGGATATCCGTGATGCACGCGCCGTCGCCGACCGGTTGGGCATCATGCATTATGTCTTCGATCATGAAAGCCAGTTCCGCAATTCGGTCATCGATCATTTTGCCGATGAATATCTGCGCGGGCGCACCCCCATTCCTTGTGTCCGCTGCAATATGGGCGTGAAGTTTACCGATCTGTTTCGTCTGGCCAAGGAACTGGGGGCGGATTGCCTTGCGACGGGGCATTATGTCCGCCGCGTAGAAGGTGCCGACGGTCCTGAACTGCACCGCGCACTCGATCCGGCTCGCGACCAGAGCTATTTCCTGTTCGCCACCACGAGCGAACAGCTCGACTATCTCCGATTTCCGCTGGGTGCGATGCCAAAGCCGCAGGTTCGTGAAATCGCGCAGCAGCTTGGTCTGGTTGTGGCGAACAAGCCCGACAGCCAGGACATCTGTTTTGTACCCGAAGGCGACTATGCCAGTGTCGTTCGCAAGATCCGCCCGGAAGCGGATAGCGACGGTCCGATCCTCGACCTACACGGCCAGGAACTGGGTCGGCACCGGGGCCTTATACATTATACTGTCGGGCAACGGCGTGGGCTGGAGATTGGTGGTTTGGCCGAGCCACTATATGTTGTCCGGCTTGATCCTGAACGGCAGGCCGTCATTGTTGGCCCGAAGCGCGCTTTGGCGGTCAGCGCCGCGCGGCTGGTAGAACCCAATTGGCTTGGCAAGGTACAAGGCCGCAAGGTGATGGCAAAGGTCCGGTCATTGGCGAAACCTGTTCCCGCGACATTGGAAGGTGAATGGCTACGCTTTGAAGCTGAGGAATATGGCGTGGCACCCGGCCAGGCTGCGGTGCTTTACGACGGCGATCGCGTGCTGGGTGGCGGCTGGATCGAAGAGACCTTGGGCGTGATGGCAGCCGAAGCTGCTTAATCCAGCGCGTCGATTTCTTTCTGGTTGAGCTGGATGCAGCCAAATTCGCCGCGCCGTTCGGCGACCGCCTTTGCAAGGAAGGGAACGGATGCGGTAATCCGTTTGTGTTCCGGGTCGTCACTGACCGAAACCATTTCCATCCCTTCTTCGAAATCCTTTTCACACGAAGCCAGCGAACGACCTTCGATATAGCGGCAAGAGCAGGTGACATGTGCGCCATAGGATGCGCCTAGCCGCGCCTGTTCGCGGATGTCGGCAAAATTGAGGACAAACCACAAAACTATCAGCGCGCCAATTCCGGCGGCTGTATATTTGACCTTTCGGCCCAGCGGCCAGGCGTTGCCGGTTTGGCTTTTTGAAGTTGCGGTTGCCATTTGTTGCCTTCCTGGTGCATTCACACCCGCCATGCCTAGATACAAACTGCTGGTTGGTGCAACCGCCATTTCAATGATGCTTGCGAGCTGTAGCGAGGATCCGCAACCCGCGCCCGAAGTCAGCGCACCTGCCTTTGAACAAATCGCAGATGACGCGGCGCCTGAGAAAGCGCGATTGGCAGAAGCGATCGCACCCTTTTTCGAAGATCCGGCATTGGCCGAAACGCGTGCGCTTTTGGTGATGCATGGCGGCCGCACCGTCGCGGAACGATATGCGCCCGGCTATGGACCGGATAGCCGACTGATTAGCTGGTCGATGGCCAAGAGTGTCACCGGTACCTTGATCGGCATGATGGTTGCAGATGGTCTGCTGGTTCTCGATGATCCGGCGCCGGTGCCCGAATGGTCCAGCCCGGGCGATCCGCGGGCAAAGATCACTTTGCGACACCTGCTTCACATGTCGTCCGGGCTCGACCATACCGAAATGGCTGAAGGTGACAAGGCCATTTACGAGGCTGATACCACCCGCCTCTTGTTCCTCGACGGTCGCGAAAATGTTGCGCGCTATGCGGAAAAGCGGAACCTTGAGGCGAACCCTGGAAGCAAGTTCGAATATTCGACCGCAACCAGTCACATCCTTGTTGATATAATGACGCGGACGCTAACCGACAGCAGCGATCCGCTGGTGCGGCGTAAAGCGATGCTCGATTATGCGCGCGGTCGCCTTTTCGAGCCATTGGGAATGGCAAGCGCGGTTCCCGAATTTGATCGCAATGGCACGATGCTGGGCGGTAGCATGATCCACGCGACCGCACGGGATTGGGCGAAGTTTGGCGAGTTCTTGCGGAACAACGGCTCGGTAAGGTCGGCGCAACTGCTTCCAACCAGCTGGACCCGCTTCATGAAGGCGTCGAGCACGAATGATCCGGCATATGGTGGCCATATATGGCTGAATAAGCGCCGCCCCGAAGGCTCGGATCAAGTGCTGTTCCCCGGAAAAGCGCCTTCGGATGTTTTTGCGGCATTGGGCCATCTGGGCCAGTTCATCGTTGTTTCGCCGCAGCACCGCCTGACTATCGTCCGCCTTGGGAAGACTGCAGACAGCGATCTGGGGCCAATCAACGATCAGTTGGCAAAACTGATTTCGGTTTTTCCGAAGAACTAGGCTTTCGCGACAGGCGCGTCGTCGCCCAGGTCTTCGTACCAGGCTTCAACCGGACCTTTGAGCATCAATTGCATCGGGCGTCCGTGGCGATCGCGGCTCTTGCCTGCCGATACCTTGATCCAGCCTTCCGAAATGCAATATTCCTCAACCGTTGTGCGGCGCTCACCCTTGAAGCGAATGCCAATACCGCGCGCGAGCGCGTCCTGATCGAAAAACTCGCTGAACGGGTGGATCGAAAGCCGGTCGGGCGGAAGGTCGTTGCTGTCAGTCATGGCGAGCGCCTTTGCCGCAAACCGGCTCCGATGGCAATGGGTTAGCCGCTAGTTGCTGACTGCAGGGATAATCCACATCAACGATAGGAATCCGATCGCGAGCAACAGCGAGAAGCCAAGGACATAGCGAACGCCATGTTCTTTGACGCCGCCGCTCGCCTCTACTTCGGTAAGCTCGTCATGATCTTCGAAACGCTCCATGGAACAGGCTCCTTCTCCGAAACTGTCATCCAGAAGAACATGATTTGTTTAGCAGACTATCGAAAAAGATGCGAATCGTTCGCAATATGCCTGATTACAAAGCATTAGGGTCGTAAAACTCGGCGATCAGGATATGGATATTATCCGTCGGTTCGAAATTCGACTTGCGCACTTCGAAGCGAGTCGGACTGATCTTCTTCACACCGGTCATGCAGAAACTGAGCAAATTATCGGACTTTTCCTTATCCACCACCAGTCGGAAATCTTTGATAGGCCCTTTCCAGTTCGCACCCGATTTCAGGACATAGTCGAGCCAATGTTCGGTGTAAGCGACGCCATAGTCTTCGCCGCGTGCAGCAGCTTTCTTCTTTTCGGCGTTATAGCGCTTGTCGAAGCCTTTGAGGAACGCAGCATCGATGCAATAATTGGCCTGATATTCAGCAAAATAATCGCTGCCTTTGCGATATTCAGGCGTCAACATTCCGCCTACACTGCCGCCCGCTATCGGCTTATAGCTATGCTCGACAGTAATGGTCTTACCTGCGGGAAAGACTTGCTTGCGTGTCACATGCGCCTGAATCTGCCAGTTGGGTGCGTAATCGTTGCTGTCCGCCTCCTTGCGCAAAAGGCCTTCGGCAACAAAAGCATCTTTCTCGGACTGGCTAAGCCGTTCTGAAAGCTGCTCGCCAAACTCATAGTCCTCCCAATGCTTTATCGGCCAGCCGATTGCCTTCAGGCGCGCTTCTACTCCTTTGGTTTCGGGCCTCCCTGTCAGAGTGACGACTTCAAGATAGCCTAATTCCGCGGGCTTTCCGTCAACCACTGTCTTGAACTGCAATTGCTCACGCCAATCCGAGAAAGAAGGAGCGTCGATATATCGATCGATATTGCCAGGCAGTGGCGGCAGTGGAAAGCTGACCAGCGTCTCCACGTCTTTTGAAGACGTGTTCGTAAATTGATACTTCACTGTCACTAATTGGCGCGACAGGAACAGTTCCTCGCTGTCCATCGATATCACGTCGTTGCGGGTCAGTTCGAGACCCCCAAGGCCGATGGCAGCGCTGCTATCATTTGCGAAAGTTGGAGCTGCTATCGCTCCGAAAGCGAGCAATGCGATAAACTTCTTCATCTATTCTCTTTGCCATGCCAAGGGCATGCGATGAAAGCCGGTAATTACGATGCCATTATCTTGGGTGCGGGCGGGGCAGGGCTTATGTGTGCTGCCACGGCCGGGCGACGCGGGCGACGCGTGCTCGTCGTCGACCATGCTTCCGGTCCGGGGAAAAAGATCCTAATCTCCGGTGGCGGGCGCTGCAATTTCACCAATGTGCACGCAACAAGCCAGAACGCGCAGGAACGCTATATCTCGGCCAACCCTCATTTCGCCAAATCGGCGCTGGGTCGGTATGAACCGCAGGATTTTATCGATCTGGTGCGCGCGCATGGGATCGCTTTCCACGAAAAGACGCTGGGTCAGCTTTTCTGCGATGGCAGCGCGCGGCAGATTGTCTCCATGCTTATGGATGAATGCGACAAGGCTGTCGCGATGGGCGGTGGTGTCGCTTTCGCTTTCGGGCTCGATGTCCGCGATGTGGGGCATGACGGCACCGGGTTCCGTGTCGCCTATGGCAATCTGTCGGCCAGCGCACCGCGCCTGATTGTTGCCACCGGCGGTCCGAGCATCCCCAAAATGGGCGCGACCGGCTTCGCCTATGATCTGGCGCGGCAGTTCGGTCTGAAAGTCGTCGAACCTCGTCCTGCATTGGTTCCGCTGACTTTGGGCGGTGACGATGTGCTGTTCCGCGAACTTTCCGGCGTGTCGGCAGAGGTTATTGCGAGTGCGGGCAAGACCGCCTTTCGAGAAGCTGCATTGTTCACACATAAAGGGCTGTCAGGTCCGGCGATTTTGCAAGCCAGTAGCTATTGGTCAAATGGCGATCCGATCCAGATAGATTTCATGCCCGATGCCGATGCGGCAGTTTTATTGTCCGAAGCTAAACGCGCCAACCCGCGTGCCACTCTGCGCTCAACGCTGGAAAAGCACTTGCCCGGTCGGCTCGCAGAGGCGCTTGCCGGACAGTTGGCACTTAACGGCAATCTCGCAGACCAGTCCGACCGCAAACTGGCAGAAGCAGGTGCGCGGCTCGATCGTTGGATCTTCCACCCTAATGGCAGCGAAGGCTATGCCAAGGCCGAAGTCACCCGCGGTGGTATCGCCACTGACGGCCTGTCACAAAAGACGCTCGAGGCCAAAACTGTCCCTGGCCTGCATTTCATTGGTGAGGCCGTGGACGTCACCGGCTGGTTAGGAGGGTACAACTTCCAATGGGCCTGGGCGAGTGGGGTAGCAGCAGGGGAGGCGGTTTAAGCTTTAAGCCGCCTCTTTCTTCCGGCTTGCCTTCTTACGCTCATGCGGATCGAGCAGCGCCTTACGAATACGGATATTCTTGGGCGTAACTTCGACCATTTCATCATCGTCGATATAGGCGATGGCTTGCTCCAGCGTCATGATCTTCGGTGGGGTGAGGCGGATTGCGTCATCCTTGCCGGTCGAGCGGAAGTTGGTCAGCTGCTTCGACTTCATCGGGTTGACTTCAAGATCTTCGGGCTTGGCATTTTCGCCGATGATCATGCCTTCATACAGCGCTTCGCCGGGCGATACGAACAATATGCCGCGTTCTTCCAAGGGGCCAAGGGCGTATGCAACTGCTTCGCCATTGCCGTTTGAAATCAGTACGCCATTTTTGCGGCCTTCGATTGGGCCGCGATAAGGGCCATATTTCTCGAACAGGCGGTTCATGATTCCGGTGCCGCGGGTGTCCGAAAGGAACTCGCCATGATAGCCGATCAGGCCGCGGGAGGGGGCGCTGAAGGTGATGCGTGTCTTGCCGCCGCCCGAGGGGCGCATGTCGGTCATTTCGCCTTTGCGCAGCGCCATTTTCTCAACGACGGTTCCGGCATGTTCATCATCGACGTCGATGACGACGGTTTCGTACGGCTCGGTACGGTTGCCGTTTTCGTCTTCGCGGTAGAGCACGCGCGGGCGGCTGATGCCGAGTTCAAAACCTTCGCGGCGCATCGTTTCGATGAGAACGCCGAGCTGCAGTTCGCCGCGTCCTGCGACTTCGAACGAATCCTTGTCTTCGCTTTCGGTCACCTTGATGGCGACATTGGATTCAGCTTCGCGTTCCAGTCGATCGCGGATCATGCGGCTGGTTACCTTGGTGCCTTCACGGCCCGCCATCGGCGAATCGTTTACGGCAAAACGCATCGACAGCGTCGGCGGATCGATCGGCTGTGCCTGGATCGCTTCGGTAACCGAGGTATCGGCGATGGTATTCGATACGGTTGCAACCGTCAGGCCGGCGATCGAAATGATGTCGCCCGCGCTGGCTTCGTCGGTCGGAACGCGATCGAGCCCCTGGAAGGTCATGATCTTTGAAGCACGGCCGGTTTCGATAACCTTGCCATCCATATCCAGTGCGTGGATCGGCTGGTTTACTTTGACCGTACCCGATTGGACGCGGCCGGTGAGGATGCGGCCAAGGAAATTGTCACGATCCAGCAGGGTCACGAGGAAGGAGAAGGGCGCGTCGACTTCGAGCGCCGGCGGCGGCACATGTTCGACGATTTTTTGGAACAGCGGCGTCAAAGTGCCTTCGCGCAGGTCCGGATCTTCATTGGCATAGCCGTTGCGGCCCGAGGCATAAAGTACGGGGAAATCCAGCTGTTCGTCAGTCGCGTCCAATGAGACGAACAGGTCGAACACTTCGTCGAGCACTTCCTGGATTCGTTCGTCTGGACGGTCGATCTTGTTGACGACAACGATCGGGCGAAGGCCAAGTTTGAGAGCCTTGCCGGTCACGAATTTCGTCTGCGGCATCGCGCCTTCAGATGAATCGACCAGCAGGATGACGCCGTCGACCATCGACAAAATGCGCTCCACTTCGCCGCCAAAGTCGGCGTGGCCCGGGGTATCGACGATGTTGATGCGCGTGCCTTCCCAAACAACCGAGGTCGGCTTGGCAAGAATCGTGATCCCGCGTTCCTTTTCAAGGTCATTCGAATCCATCGCGCGTTCCTCAACGCGCTGGTTGTCGCGAAACGTTCCGGACTGGCGGAAAAGCTGGTCAACAAGGGTGGTCTTGCCATGATCGACGTGCGCGATGATGGCGATATTACGCAGGGACATTTATTTTGCCTTTTGGGAATGCGGTGCACCGGCACCGTCAATTGGGCGCGCCCTTAGCTTAGTTTGTGCACTGCGGCAAGGATTGCTATGCGCAACGAGATGCTTTCACGATTGATCCCCGACCGTTTCGTCCTGTTATTGCTGGGCGCCGTGCTTTTTGGCTGGTTGTTGCCTGTGTCGCGACAAGGGCTGGAGTTCGCTCAAAACATCAGCTTCATCAGCATTTTTGCACTGTTCTTTCTGCACGGCCTGCGTCTGCCTCGTAATGAAGTGGTCAAGGCCGCGCGAAGCTGGAAGGTGCAGGGGGCGATGCTGGCTTTCACTTTCGGGATCATGCCGCTCGCTGGCCTTGCCATCGCGATGGGCGCAGGCTGGATGCTTCCAACGGCGCTTGCCACGGGTATCGTCTATTGCGCAATGCTGCCGTCTACCGTGCAATCCGCGATCAGCTATAGCTCGATGGGCGGTGGCAATGTTGCGGGTTCGGTGGTCGGCGCTGCGCTATCAAATCTTGCCGGTATCATCCTGACCCCAGCCATGGTCGCGCTGGCGCTGGGGGCTTCGTCTGGTGTCGCAATCGGCGGCGATACGATAATCCGTATTGCAACGATGCTGTTGCTCCCTTTCGCGCTTGGCCAAATCATGCAGGCCTGGCTTGGTGGTTGGGCGCAGCGGCAAAAGGCGATGCTCTCTTTTTTCGATCGCTTGGTGATTTTGATCGCGGTCTATGTCGCTTTTGCAGGAGCGGTTAATGCGGGCAGTCTCTCTGCACTCGATATGGGAACGATGGCAACATTGTGCGCGCTACTTGGCTTGCTGCTGGTTTTTGCCTTTGCGGGTGCTTGGTTCTTTGGTCGCGTGTTGGGGTTGGACAGAGCCGATCGGATCAGCCTCGTTTTTGCGGGCGCACAGAAAAGTATCGCAACCGGCGCACCAATGGCGGCGATCCTCTTTGGCAGTTCAGCAGGTTTGATCGTGCTTCCGGTCATCATCTACCACATGGCGCAGCTGCTGGTATCAGCTCCGCTTGCGACGAGGTTTGCTAGAGGCTCCTGAGCGCTTCCGCTGGGCGCGCTGCGAGTATCGGCAGCGAGCCCAGCATGCCAAGCGCAAATGTCAGCCCGGCACCCCCAACCAGCGTCCACGCCAACGCGACCGGATCAGGCGCGAAGGTGAAATCGAAAATCTCTACAATCACATACCAGCCAGCGCCAAGGCCCAGCACCAAGGCCACGACCCCAAGCACCAACGCCAGTATCGCATATTCCATCGCTTGCGCGCCCAAAATCTGTCGACGCGTCGCACCCAACAGCTTCATGATGACGCTGTCGTAGATACGGCTCTGCCGTGCGGCGGCGATGGCGCCGACAAGCACAGCTATACCTGCAAAAATCGCAATAGAGGCTGCGGCCGCAATCGCCTGTGCCATTTGCTGTAGCAGAACCGTCACCTGGCTGACGACTTCGCCGACTTCGATTAGCGAGGAAGATGGGAAAGCAGGGGGTATCGACTTGGCCAATTCGCGTTCGGCCTCGACTGGCACGGTCAAGGTCGCGACCATGCTATGTGGTGCGGCATCAAAAGTACCTGGGGAGAAGACGAGCGCATAGTTCAGTCCGAAATTCTCCCACTTCACCTCGCGTAACGAAGCAATTTTCGTGGGAATTTCGACGCCCAATACGCTCACCGTCAGGCTGTCGCCCACCCCGATACCAAGCGATTCCGCCACCCGAACATCAAGCGATACCAACGCCGGGCCTTGATAATCTGCGGGCCACCATTCGCCTGCAATGACTTCGCTGCCCTCAGGCACATTGGGGCTGTAGGTCAGCCCGCGGTCGCCATTGAGAACCCATGCGCCTTCGGGCAATTCTTCCAATTGATCGACGCGTTGGCCGCCAAATTCGACGATCGTTCCCCGCAAAGACGGGATTAGGTTGATGTCCGCATTGGGTGCTTCGGAACGTACCATGCGGGTGAATTCGGCAGTGCGCTCGCGCGGGATATCAAGCGCGAAAAAGCTCGGCGCGCGTTCGGGGACGCTTTTGCTAATCTCATTGTTAATGCTCGTCTGGATCGCCGCTAGCGTCACAAAAAGCGTAAGGCCAAGACCAAGCGCTATCACCAGTGCCTGAGTGTGCGACCCGGGGCGATGCAGGTTGGTGAGTGCAAGGCGGGGCAGTGGCGCTTTAGGACGCGGCAGGAGCAGCGCGATCTTTCGCAACGCCCAAGCCAGCAGCGCGAGCAACAAGAGCAATGCAAAGGCCGCGCCGATAAAACCTAAAGAGAAGATGGGCTCTCGCGCCGTTCCGACCGCAAGCGCAACGATCGCGGCTATGCTGGCTGTAACCGATATCGCCGTGCGCCGATCTATCCGGCGGCCTCCCTCGACCACAGAACGGAAAAGACCAGCTGCCGGCACGGTGCGGGCGCGGGCAAGCGGAGGAAGGGCAAACGCAAAAGCGATCAACAGCCCGTAAACCGCGCTGACCAGCAAGGGGAGGGGATGCAACGAAAATCCAGGCGCTACGGGTAGAATATCGCCCGCAACCCAGCCTATGGCCATCGGCATCACGCTACCTACGGCAAGCCCGACCAGGATAGCTGCAATTGCCACTGCGAAGATTTGCAGCATGTATATGCGGAAGATGGTGCCGCTATCGGCACCGGTTACTTTTAATGTCGCAATGCCCGTTCGCTTGCTTTCCAGATAGCTGCCGACGCCATTGCCGACGCCTATCCCTGCGATCACAAGCGATGCCAGCCCCACCAAAGTCAGGAACTGACCCATGCGTTCGATAAAGCGCCTCGTTCCTGGCGCCCCGTTCGAACGATCGGTGATATCCCATCCGGCAGAAGGGAATTGCGCTTCGAGTGATTTTGCAATCGCTTCGGGATCCGCACTTGTGGGCAGCTTGATGCGGTATTTGCTTTCGAACATGCTGCCCGGCTGGATGAGTTTGGTATCTTCTAGCGATGCGGAGGATACAAGCGCCACCGGCCCAAGCGTGAAACCTTCGCCGAGCCGATCCGGTTCTTCGGCAATGATGCCCGTAACCTTGAAACTGGCCTCGCCAAATCGGACCGTACCGCCTGTCGAAAGATTAAAGCGGTCTGCGAGGGTTTCGCCGATGTAAATCTGGCCGCGCGCGGGCGCAGTGGCGGGTGCATCCGTGCCCTTCAGCCTCAACGTGCCATAGAGCGGATAGGCATCATCGATGGATTTCAGTTCGGCAAGTACGCTGTCACTGCCTGCGGGGCCAATAGCCATGGCGCGGAGGCGCACTGTTTTGGATACTGTTCCTGCCTCAGCAAGAGCTTTGAGCTCCGCCTCGCTGGCTTCGCGCTGGGCGATGCCAATTTCTATGTCTCCGCCCAATATGGTCTGGCCGCGCCTTGAAAGTTCTTCGGTGATGCCTGCTGTCAGGCTGCCAATTGCCGCCAAGGTAGCGACACCGAGAAAGAGGCAGACGGCGAGTAGCCTTAGGCCGCGGATGCGCGCAGACAGATCGCGGCGGGCGATGCGCCATATAGCCGACAGCGACAGGCTCAAGCCACGCTCTCCACCACATGGCCATCCTGCATCGTGACGATGCGATCACAACGCGCGGCGAGTGCAGGATCGTGAGTGATGATTAGGAGCGTCGCGCCGAGTGCTGCCCGCCGTTCGAATAGCAGGTCGATAATCGACGATCCGGTTGAACCGTCGAGGTTGCCGGTGGGTTCATCGGCAAAGATGATGCTGGGCGCGGCAGCCATGGCGCGGGCAATGGCTACACGCTGCTGCTCACCACCCGAAAGTTGCGATGGATAATGCGTGAGCCGATGCCCCAGGCCGACGGCTTCCAGTTCCTTTGCCGCGCGTCCGAACGGATCGTCTATTCCCGCCAGTTCCATCGGCACCGCGACATTTTCAAGCGCAGTCATGGTGGGAAGGAGGTGGAAGGCTTGCAGCACGATACCGATGCGTCCACGCCGTGCACGGGCCAGTTCGTCTTCATCCAGCTTCGTAAAATCCAGCCCGTCGACCATTACAGTGCCGCCGCTAGCCCGCTCAAGGCCAGCCAGGACCGCCATCAGGGAGCTTTTTCCCGAACCCGATGGTCCTAAAAGGGCGATGCTGATCCCGTAAGGAACCTCGAGGTCGACCCCGCGTAAAATAGAAACAGGCGCATCGTCGGCACCAAGCGTAAGGGTGACATTCGACGCCCGTATCGCCATATCGGGCGTGTTGGTTTGCGTGGTGGACAAGGAGAGTTCCTTATGAAGACGAATTTTGCCTTATATGGTGTGGCTTTACTGCTTGTCCAAGCCCTGTCTGGATGCGGGTCTTCACCTGTAACTGCGCCAAAGGAAGAAACGGCCCAAACTGCGACGGTAAAGGCCGAAGCCGCGCAATATGACAAGCTCGTCGTCGCTTTCGGCGACAGCCTTTATGCGGGGTATCGACTTGCGCCAAATGAAGGCCTTGCCCCACAACTCCAGGATGCACTTCAAAAGGCAGGGATTAATGCGCGTGTGCATAATGCCGGTGTGTCGGGGGATACCACCGGTGCAGGAAAACAGCGGCTGACATTTGTCCTCGATAATCTGGAGAAGAAGCCCGATCTGGTCGTGTTGGGACTGGGCGGCAACGATATGCTGCGCGGTATCCAGCCCAAGGAAACCGAGGCCAATCTAACGGCAATGCTTGAAGAATTGAAGAAGCGCGACATTGATGTGGTGCTTACTGGCATGCTCGCAGCGCCAAATCTTGGGCCGGATTATGCCAATGCCTTCAACTCCATTTTCCCCAAATTGGCGAAGCAATATGGCGTGCCGCTTTATCCATTTTTCCTCGATGGTGTGGTCGCCGACCCCAAGCTGATGCTGCCCGACAATATACACCCCAACGCCCAAGGTGTGGCGAAGGTCGTCGATGGCCTTTCACCGCTCGTCGAAAAGGCGCTCAAGTGATGGAATGCGGACTGTATTAAAAAAATAACACACCTTTGACCGGATTCGCTTGAAATCGTTCTAACTGCGTTCCATTTATTCCATAATATCACCGCTTGAGGAGGATCGACCCCCATGTCGACCAATGCATCGACCGAAACACTCACCGCTACCGAGACGGAGCTGAAGCTAACCCCGCCCGATCCTGTACCGCCCATTGCGGCCGAGAAGGCTGTCGGGCTGGTGCCGGTCGAAGATGAGGTGAAAAGCAAGCTTGCCGAAAAGGTGGAGGGCTATATCGCTGACCTGCTGGCGCAGGATGTGAACAGCCCTGAATTCGGCAAGCGCGTCGACCAGTTGACCAATATGGGCCGCAAGGAAATCATGGAAGCGGCAGGGCAATCCAACCGCTTTCTCGATCGCCCTATCCGTCAAATGGATGAAACCAGCGGCGTAGGCGCAGACCTTGCTGAACTGCGACGGACGGTTGAGGATCTTGACCCTTCTAAGCGCGGCAACCTGACGACCAAGCAGAAGCTGTTTGGCATCATCCCTTGGGGCAACAAGCTGCGCAACTATTTCGACAGCTACCAAAGCGCGCAGGGACATATCAGCTCGATTCTTGGCCGCCTTGCCAACGGCAAGGACGAGTTGCTGATGGACAATGCCGCTATCGACGTCGAGCGGCAAAACCTTTGGAAGGCGATGGGCAAGCTTGAGCAGATGATCCTCATCTCCAAGCAGCTTGACGGAAGGCTGGAAGAAAAGGCCGCGGAACTCGAACTTTCAGACCCTGCCAAGGCAAAGGCAATTCGCGAAACCGCGCTGTTTTATGTCCGCCAGCGCCATCAGGACCTGCTGACCCAGATGGCGGTCACGGTGCAGGGCTATCTGGCGATGGACCTCGTCAAGAAAAACAATATTGAGCTGGTGAAGGGTGTCGACCGAGCCTCCACAACCACCGTGGGGGCGCTGCGCACGGCGGTGACGGTGGCGCAGGCGATGACCAACCAGCGGCTGGTTTTGGGCCAGATCACTGCGCTCAACACCACCACGGCTAACATCATCGACAGCACAGGCAAACTGCTGCGCGAAAACACTGCAGCCATTCACGAGCAGGCATCTGCCTCGACCATTCCGCTCGAAACGCTGAGCCGCGCATTCCAGAATATATATGATACGATGGATGCGATCGATACGTTCAAGGTCAAGGCCCTTGAAAGCATGAAGCAAACCTCCGAGGCGCTTGAGAAAGAAGTCGAGAAGTCCAAGGGTTATATCGCCCGCGCGGAGGGCCAGGCGCAAGCCAAGGCCAGTGCGCCGGAAACCAATCTTTTAAGCGCATTGGAGGCGTAAGAATTGGCAAGTCCCGCCTCGCAATCCGATGAAATACTCCATGGCGCTCGACGCTCGCTAAAGCGTGTGCGGATGGGGCCGCCTATCGGAATGAAGTCCCGCGCGCTTCGCCGGGCCCATTTCTATGGAAAACTGGCACGTGCGGGTATTGCGGTTGGAGCCTTGTTGATCGGGGCTGGCATCATCGGCGCTATCATCGATGGCATCGGTTTCTGGGGAGTGATGATTACCGGAGCTCTTGGTGCTGCAGCTATTTACACGCTGATGCGCTATCCCGAAATGCCGATGCCGACCGTGGAGACGCTGCGGCAAACCGATCTTGCAACATTGGCCGGAAAAACCGAAATCTGGCTTGAGGCGCAGCGCGCTGCTCTGCCTGCACCAGCGATCCCGGTGGTGCAGAATATCGGCTTGCGGCTGGATGCTCTCGCCCCGCAGCTTCAGACACTGGCGGAAACCGACCCGGCATCGCGTGAGGTGCGCAAGTTGGTGGGAGAACATCTGCCCGAACTGATCAACGGCTATCGGCGTATCCCGGAAACGCTGCGGCGGCAGGACAATGGCGGTAAGACCCCTGAACAGCAACTGGTCGATGGATTGAAGCGGATCGACCGCGAGATCGAAACCATGACCGGGCAGATTGCCAGGGGCGAACTCGACAAGCTGGCGACACGCGAACGCTTCCTCGAAATCCGCTATGACGGGGCGAGTGAAACCGCTCAGTAATTTGGGAAATGGTTCCCCGGTAAGGATTCGAACCTCAATAGACGGAGTCAGAGTCCGTAGTCTTACCGTTAGACGACCGGGGAATGTGGGGTGCGCCATTAGGCCGGGCCGGGACTGCTGTCAATCAGGTGACAGCCGCTTTTTTGAGGGCTTTTGCCTATTCTCTTGAAAAAACCGTCGCTTCGGTATAGCTCTGTCCTCAAGTACCGGGCGGCATTTCCCGCTATCGGATAAAAGATAAGAGAAGACTCGGCCATGGGCGATCCAATCGCACCATCGCCGCAAAAAGGCGGACGGGGCAAAGGTGCCCGGAAAAAGGGCCCAAACCGTCGAAAGTCCGCCGATGCGGCTACAGGAGGAGGAGCCTCGCGGGAAAACAACGCGAAGCAGGCTCCCAAATTTTCGCACGAAAACCGATTTGGTGACCAATCCGGTCGTGGCGGCTGGCTTGGGCGCACGGCTTATGCTGCGCTCGATCTTGGTACCAACAATTGCCGTTTGTTGATTGCTCGCGCTTCCAATGACGGGTTTACGGTAGTTGATGCTTTTTCGCGTGTGGTCCGGCTCGGCGAAGGCCTGGCTTCGACCGGCAAGATGAGCGAAGAGGCAATGGACCGCGCGATCGAGGCACTCTCGGTTTGCGCCGACAAGCTGAAGCGCCGCAATGTCGTGTTGGCACGATCGGTCGCCACCGAAGCATGCCGGCAGGCGTTGAATGGCACCCAGTTCATCGAGCGGGTGAAGCAGGAAACCGGCATCATGCTCGATGTCATCAGCCCAAAAGAAGAAGCGCGGCTGGCGGTTATGGGCTGCCACGCGCTGCTCGAGCCCGGCGAGGGGCCTGCGCTGATTTTCGATATTGGTGGCGGATCGACCGAGCTGGTGCTGGTATCGACCGACGGAATTGTCCCCGAAATCCTCGATTGGGCGAGTGTTCCCTGGGGCGTCGTCTCCCTGACCGAGAGCGAGCCCCTGGACGGTGAAGATGATGCCGCGCTGGCCGACGCCTATCACCGGATGCGGACCAAGGTCAGCAATGCCTTCGCCGAATTTGCAGCACGTTTGCCAGTCGGGCAGGGGGATCACCGCCTGCTCGGTACTTCGGGTACAGTGACAACGCTGGCCAGCGTGTATCTGAAACTGCAATCCTACGATCGCAAGCAGATCGACGGACTGCACCTGCCAACCTCCGCCATGCGCGAAATCAGCCAGACATTGGCTGCGCTGCCGCCTTCTGGCCGGGCAAAGTTCCCGACGATCGGGCATGAGCGTTCCGATCTCGTTGTGGCTGGTTGTGCGATATTGGAAACCATCTTCGATATCTGGCCGGGCGAGCGCTTGGGTGTTGCCGATCGAGGTATCCGCGAAGGCATATTACGTGCATTGATGGCAAGCGACGCGAAGCGTCGCGGCAAGCGCCCCGCATGACGAAATTCACTTTTGGCGGCAATCGCTCTGGCCGAAGCACAACTGGCAAGGAAAGGGTCAAAACCGCCAAGCGGCGCAGTCCGCAATCGGCGCGCTGGCTCGAACGGCAACTCAACGATCCTTATGTAAAGCGCGCGCAGAGCGAGGGCTATCGCAGCCGAGCGGCGTATAAGCTGGTCGAACTGGACGAGAAATTCCATTTCCTTAAAGGCAAGAAGGCCGTCATTGACCTTGGCATTGCGCCTGGTGGCTGGGCGCAGGTCGTTCGACGCAAGCTGCCAAAGGCGAAGATTTCCGGCATTGATCTCCTCCCGGTGGATCCCATCGAAGGCGTGACGCTGTTCGAAATGGATTTCATGGACGATCGAGCCCCTGACTTGCTGGTGGAGGCGCTAGGGCAAGCGCCTGACCTTATCATCTCAGACATGGCGGCCAACACCGTCGGTCACAAACAAACCGATCACCTGCGCACAATGGGGCTGGTGGAGGCTGCGGCGCATTTTGCCGTTGAGATGCTGCAGCCGGGTGGTGATTTTGTCGCAAAGGTTTTTGCCGGCGGAACCGACCCTGAATTGCTCAATCTGCTCAAATCAAATTTCGCTACCGTGAAGCATGCAAAGCCGCCGGCAAGTCGCAAGGGTTCAGTCGAATGGTATGTGGTGGCGCAAGGTAAGAAGGGCTGAATCAGCCCTTTTTGCGCGCCCGGTCCACCGCCGCCTTCAGCGCATCATAACCCAAGGCACCTTCGAGCATTTGATCGCCGATGATGAAGGTGGGAGTGCCTGAAAAGCCGATTTGCTGCATCATCGAAAGATTACGTTCAATCTCCGCATTCACTTCCTCCGATGCCGCATCCTTGGCGGCACGCGCCATGTCGAGTCCGGCACGGCGTGCGGCTGCAGTAATGGTCTGCTCATTGGCAGGACCCGCAGCAAACATGGCATCATGGAATGCCTTGTGCTTACCCTGCTTGGCCGCAGCCAAGGCCCAGCGGGCAGCGTCGCGGCTGGTGGGCGAAAGGATCGGCAATTCGCGATAGACGATGCGAACGTCCTTTTCGCTTGCCATCAAACGGTTGAGATCGGCCACGCTGGAACGACAGAAGCCGCAGTTATAGTCAGTGAATTCGACCACTGTGATGCTGCCTTTGGGATTGCCACCGACCGCTCCCGGGAATGGCGTGGTCAACGCGTTGCCTGCCGAACCCATCCGCTTGGCCATTTCCCGCTTTTGGAGGATTTCAACGGCTTCGGTGATGATTTCCGGATTTTCGAGAATATAGGCGCGAACGATGGCTTCGGTTGCGGCACGCTCTGTCTTGCTGATGCCCGCCGCAGAAATCGCTTTTTCAGCATCGGCAGCAGCATAGGCTGCTTTGTCCCCACGTTCGACCTCTTCCTGACCGGTGAAGAAGTAAAAGCCTGCGCCTAGCAACAATAAGGCGGCGATTATGGCAAATATCAGGGGAAGGCGGGCGTTCGTCTGTGGCTGATCCATTTTTGCGGCGTAGCGTGTTTGTCAGTTTCGGGCCAGAGGATTAACCCCCTTAGCGCTTTCGCTTTTCCAGTTTCTGCACCTGGGCTTCGGCCACCAATTTCACATCCTGTGCCCTGATCCAGTCTTGTGAATATTCTGGGAGCCCAGCCATAGCCGTTGCGGCATTGGGCAGGGCAAGCTGCGGAGCACCCTCCATCAAATAGCGTTCCGCACTGGCAAGCGCCGCACGCGGCTCGTCACCCAAAGCCTGATAGACCACGCCCAGTTGGTACCATGCGAAAGGATTGTTGTTGTCCTTTGCCACCGCGGCTTTCAGGACCCGCTCAGCTTCCGCCAGATTGGCTTTGTCTTCCGTTGCGATCAACGCATGCCCAAAAACCGCCGCGATCAATGGCTGGTTTCCGGTTATGTCGACCGCCTTACGCAGCGACGCCAGGGCTTCATCTGGCTTTCCCGATTCAAGCAGGATCTGCCCATGCAATTCTAGGAAATAGGGGTCGTTGGGATTCTTCGCGACGAGGCTGTTCGCCTCCGCCATCGCTTTTTCTGGATAGGCGGCCTTGTGCCACGCGTAAGCGCGGGCGTAATGCCCCGCTATGGATTTGTCGGTTTCGGGATAGTCGCGCAGTGTTGCATTTGGATCGGCGATATAGCCTTGCAGCTTCGCCTTCACGCGCTTGAAATCCGCTTCCCATTTGGGGTTCAAGGGTGCGTTCCATGCTGGATCGGCCTTATAAGTGTCTTCCAGCACCGTAATGCGTTCGCCCGAAAGCGGGTGTGTGCGGTCATAACTGTCAACCTGGGGGATGCCGAGACGGAACTCGTAATTTTGCAGCTTCTTGAAGAAGTTGATTGAGCCACGACCCGAAATGCCCGCAGCCGAGAGGTAGCGCGCGCCTGATGCATCGGCGACGCTTTCCTGAACGCGGCTGAAGGCGAGGAATTTGCCCAGTGCTGCCTGTTGGCCTGCAGCCATGATTCCCATCCCGGCTTCTCCGGCACCAGCGGCGATGGCGGCTGCAGCGAGTATCAGGCTCGCGATGGAGATGGAGCCAGCTTTTTCCAACCCTTCGCTGTAGCGGATGACATGGCCACCCTCGATATGGCCAAGTTCGTGCGCGATGACGCCTTGAACCTCATTTGCTGTGGATGCGGCGTGTATCAGTCCGCTGTGAAGATAAACCGTTTGGCCGCCCGCGACGAACGCGTTGATCGATTTGTCGTTGATCAGGACGATATCGACATTTGACGGATTTAGGCCTGAAGCACGTATCAGCGGTTCGGAGATTTCATCGAAAAAGGCTTCGGTTTCGGCATCGCGCAATATCGATTGGGCATGCGCTGGCTGGATGCAAAGTGTGAATGCAGCCAATGCCGCTGCCATTTTAGACAGGAATTTAAACAATTGCTCACCCTGAAACATGCTCATGCGATGCATCGATCCAAATGAATGGGTGATGAAGCCGGAACCAGCCCGACCCGATCGGTCTGCATGATCGATCGGGTCAGGATTGGTAACTTAGCCAAAAGTGCGTTGCCACCATCCGCGACGTGGACCGTCGCCTGACGGGTCTTCATCCCCCGCGTCGGTGCTTGCATCTTCTTGGGTTTCGGTTTTTTTGCTGCTGCGGCGCGGCTTTTTTGCCGGAGCTGGCACTACTTCGTCCGCGCTTTCAGCGGCATCGTCCGCTTTCGCTTTGGGTTTGCGACGGGACTTTGGCTTTTCCTCTGCGGGTGCTTCGGCCGGCTCCACGATTTCGGCAGCGACTTCGACCTCTGCGGTTTTAGCCTTGCGGCTCGCGCGCTTGGGCTTTGCAGGTGCGGCTTCAGTCTGTTCGGCTTCGGCTGCAATAACAGGCTCGCTTTCGGTCGCTGTCTCGGCCTCTGCCGGAGCGTCGGTTTCAGCCGTTTTGCGGCGACCACCACGTGCACGACGGGGTTTGCGAGCCGGTTCGGCATCAGTAGCAGCTTCATCGTCGCCGGCAGCAGCTTCTGAGCTTGTTTCTGCAGCTTCGTTTTCTGCGTTCTCTTCTGATGGCGAACCTTGATCTTCACGATCCCGATTGCGACCGCCCCGGCGACCACGCCGACGGCGCTTGCGCCGTCCGTTACGGTCTTCACGCGCATTTTCTTCCGACCGCTCTTCGGCCTCTTCGACTTCAGCTTCGTCTTCGATATCCTCGAAATCGTCTTCATCGTCCAAGTCGACAATCGGTTCCGGGATCGCCGGGCGCTCGGGGCGAGGACCGCTTGCCGTCACTGTCATCTTCGCGCCTTCGGTTTCGCCATTGGGCAAAACTTCGACACGGACATGATAGCGATCTTCAATCTCGGCAAGCTCTGCACGTTTGTTGTTGAGGATGTAGATAGTGGCTTCCTGGCTCGCCTGCAGCGAAATCTGGCTGCCATGGCCGCGCGCGGCTTCTTCCTCGATCAGGCGCAGGGCCGACAGTGCCGAGGATGATGCGGTGCGAACGAGTCCGGTGCCTTCGCAATGCGGGCAAACGCGGGTGGATGCTTCGAGCACGCCGGTGCGCAGGCGCTGGCGGCTCATCTCCATCAGGCCAAAGCTCGAAATCCGGCCGACCTGGATGCGCGCACGGTCGTTTTTCAGCGCTTCCTTCATCGCCCGCTCAACCTTGCGGGCGTTCGAATGGTGATCCATGTCAATGAAGTCGATGACTACCAGGCCTGCCATGTCGCGCAAGCGCAACTGGCGGGCAATTTCGCGGGCTGCTTCAAGGTTGGTACTGAGCGCAGTCTGCTCGATGCCATGCTCCTTGGTCGAACGGCCCGAGTTGATGTCGATTGAAACCAGCGCTTCGGTCGGATTGATAACGATGTAACCACCTGATTTCAGCTGGACGACCGGGTTGTACATCGCGTTCAACTGATCTTCGACGCCATAGCGCTGGAACAGCGAGACCGGGTCGGAATAATGCTGCACCCGCTTTGCATGGCTGGGCATCAACAGCTTCATAAAGTCTTTGGCTGCCTTATACCCTTCGGCACCTTCGACGAGCACGTCGTCGATATCCTTGTTGTAGATGTCGCGGATTGCGCGCTTCACCAGATCGCTATCCGAATGGATCAGCATCGGCGCGCTGCCTTTCAACGTGCGCTCACGAATTTCGTCCCACAAACGAGCGAGATAATCGAAGTCGCGCTTGATTTCGGGTTTGGTACGGGCAAGGCCAGCTGTGCGGATGATGCAACCCATCGTCGAGGGAAGCTTCAAATCTGCAATTATGGATTTCAGGCGCTTGCGATCCGAAGCGCTTGAAATCTTGCGGCTGATCCCGCCACCATGGCTGGTGTTGGGCATCAACACGCAATAACGACCTGCAAGGCTGAGATAGGTGGTCAGCGCAGCGCCCTTGTTGCCCCGTTCTTCCTTGACGACCTGGACCAAGAGCACCTGGCGCCGATGGATAACGTCCTGGATTTTGTAGCGACGGCGCAAGTTGAGGCGCTTAGCGCGCATCTCATCGCTTGCTTTGGGAACATTGGACTTGCCACCACGTCCACGCCGACGGCGACCGCGGCGGTCATTGCGGTTTTCCTCTTCTTCATCTGAAGAGGTTTCGCGCTCACCATCGTCCTCGGTATTGTCATCACCATTGGCTTCGAGGTCAGGCTCTTCGCCCTCGCTTATGTCGATGGTGTCGATGCGATCATCGCTTTCGACTTCGATGAAATCGGGGTCTTCTTCGTCATGCGCTTCGGAGCGCATGATGCCTGAGGGTTCGTCTTCCTCAGCTTCTTCCTGCTCGCGCAGTTTCGCTTCTTCGGCAGCCGCAGCGGCTTCTTCAGCCAGCAGGCGTTCGCGATCCTCTTTCGGGATCTGGTAATAATCCGGGTGGATTTCGCTGAACGCAAGGAAACCGTGCCGATTGCCACCATAATCGACGAACGCCGCTTGCAGCGACGGCTCTACGCGGGTGACCTTGGCTAGATAAATATTGCCTTTGAGTTGCTTATGTTCTGCAGACTCAAAGTCGAATTCCTCAATCGTGTTCCCTTTTACGACGGCAACGCGGGTTTCCTCCCGGTGGCGCGCGTCGATTAGCATGCGCGTTTTCATTATAATTTCTCCGCGCCTCCCATTGCTCTGCATCTAGCGAGCTGCGGGGGGCGATATTTGCTGAAAGATGTCCGGCGCCGGTCGCAAATGGGGAAGCCCCAAATGCAACATAGCTGGCCGGGAAATGTACGAATGTGTCTGCTGCAAGGGCACCGCGGGCGCAATTCGCGCGGGCGTAATTTCCTGCCAACGCACCGGGCCCATTCGGGACGGTGGAAGGGGAAATTTCATGCCACATGCAACATCAACCTGTTTTATGCCGAAAAGTCAGTTGGTTCGGCGTCTTGGGGGTCGTATCCAGTAAAGAATAACAGACCGTGAACGACTGCTAGCACCCCGCTTACGCAGGGGCAAGTGGCGGTATCGAAAAATTCCCTCGACCCAAGGTCCAAATTTGCGCAAAAGTCATGCCCATGTTGTTGGGCGCTTTCATTGCGATATCTATTGCTATCACGCCGCCATCATCCGCAGGCGCAATGGCCTCGAGCCCTGCATTCCAGAATTTCGCCGGATCATTCCTGTCCCAGATTTGGGAATGGTTTCGGCAAGAACCGCGTAAGAGCCGGTACCAGGTTTCCGGGGAGATAGGAAAAGGGGACCAGAGAGGCTTACCGCAAATTGCCGGCCCTGCAGATGCGAGGCTGCCCTTGATCGTAATCGATGCAGGGCATGGCGGGCATGATCCAGGGGCGATCAATCCGGTATCGGGTACCCGCGAAAAGGATGTGACGCTAGGGCTGGCGCGCGCCATCCGCGCTGAATTGGTTGAAACTGGCAGGGTTCGGGTAGCGCTGACGCGCGACGTTGATCGATATCTGGTTTTGCAGGATCGTTACGAAATCGCCCGCAAACTAAAGGCCAGTCTTTTTATCTCGATCCATGCCGATGCCGCCGAAAACACCGAGGCTAGGGGAGGGACGGTCTACACGCTTTCGGAAGTAGCCTCAGACCGCGAGGCGCAACGCCTGGCAGCCCGTGAGAACCGCGCCGACATCATCAATGGCGTTAATCTCGGTGGTGAGGATAAGGAAGTCTCCTCCATATTGATCGATTTGACCCAACGCGAAACGATGGGTGTTGCGGCCAGTTTCGCAAAATTGCTGATCCGCGAAGCTCAGCCCAAAATGATTCTGCGCGAAAAGCCGCACAAATTTGCTTCCTTCATCGTTCTGAAAGCGCCGGATATGCCATCCGTGCTTTTCGAGACCGGGTATATCAGCAATGTCGATGACGCGGATTTCCTGTCGTCGGCCGAAGGCCAGCAAAAAGTAGCACGAGCAGTCACCAGCGCCGTCCAGGCGCATTTTGCCCGCCGGTTGGCGCGCAATTGACAGCGAAATAGCTTCGACAAAATATCTGCGCGCGCCTATCGGTTGATCATGGACGATTCACTGCCATCTGGACTTGAACAACCCGCATTGGACGGTCGCGATCCGGATATGCCCGACGATGCGCTTGGACTTGGCTTGCCAGAAATGCCGAAGGCGGTGGCGGCATCACCTTATCGCGTGTTGGCACGTAAATATCGTCCGCAGAATTTTGCCGAACTGATCGGCCAAGATGCGATGGTGCAGACACTCGGCAACGCAATCAAGCGTGGTCGCCTTGCCCATGCATTCCTGATGACTGGCGTGCGCGGAGTCGGCAAGACATCGACCGCGCGACTGATTGCAAAGGCGCTGAACTGCATTGGTCCAGACGGGCAGGGTGGCCCAACCATCGATCCTTGCGGTGTTTGCGAACCATGCCGCGCGATTGCCGAAGGTCGGCATATCGACGTGATAGAGATGGACGCGGCGAGCCACACCGGCGTCGACGATGTCCGCGAGATTATCGAGGCGGTCCGCTATGCAGCCGTGTCTGCACGCTACAAAATCTACATTATCGACGAAGTTCACATGCTGTCGAAAAATGCCTTCAATGCGTTGCTGAAAACGCTTGAAGAGCCGCCAGCGCACGTGAAATTCCTGTTCGCAACGACCGAGGTGAACAAGGTTCCGATTACAGTGCTGTCGCGCTGCCAACGGTTCGACCTGAAGCGCATACCTGCCGAATTGCTCGCCGAACATTTTTCGGAAATCTGCAAGAAAGAGGGTGTGGACGCCGAAGCCGAAGCCTTGCGCCTCGTTGCGCAGGCAGCCGAAGGTTCGGTGCGTGACGGGCTGTCGATCCTCGATCAGGCGATTGCCCATGCGGACCTTGCAGCCGACGACAGCGGCAGCGAAGCTCGGGTCGAGGCAGCACAGGTTCGCACCATGCTGGGTCTATCGGATCGTGCGGCCGTGCGGCGTCTGTTCGGCCTGTTGCTCGAAGGCGAGGCGCAGGCAGTATTGGATGAAGCGCGCAACCAATATCAACTGGGCGTTGAGCCGGCTGCAACCTTGGCCGGATTGCTGCGCGAAGTGCATTTGGTCACGCTAGCCAAGATCGGCAGCCCATCGGACGCTGCTTTGCCGGAAGAAGCCCGTGCGCAAATCGATGAGTGGGCAGGGCGGTTGTCTTTCCCGATGCTTCACCGGTTGTGGCAATTGCTGCTGAAAGGGCATGACGAAGTGCGTCAGGCCAGCCTGCCGCTCGAATGCTGCGACATGGCGTTACTGCGTGTATTGCATGGGGCTGCGATGCCCGATCCCGGTGAACTCGCCCGGATGTTGCAGCAAGGACCCGTGCCGACCGCAGCCAGTAATCCGCCGCCCGCTCCGCAAGCACCTCAGTCTTCACCGGCGATGGCGTCTAGCTATCCTGCTGATTTCAATTCGCTGGTTGAGGCGCTTGACCAAGGGGGGCATCCCAATGTGGCTGCCACGCTCCATGATGTCGTGCGCTTGGTTCGCTATGCCCCGCCCAGACTGGAATTCCAATTGGGCGGTGCTGTACACCAAGGATTTGCTGCCGACCTGAACGATGCGCTGTTCCGCTTGACCGGTACTCGGTGGGAACTTGCCGAAACGCCTGGAGACGCTCAGCCCAGCCTGTATGAGCAGGAAAAGGCGGCACGCGCCGCTCAGGATAACGAAATTCTCGAATCGCCGCTCGTAAAGGCGGCACTTGCAGCCTTCCCGGAGGCCGAGGTGCATGTCGACGGACGGACGATTCATTCTCCCCACGAAGCAGAAGTTCGGAGCCTTAGAGCATGAAAAGCATCGAAGAGATGATGAAAGCGGCGCAGGAAGCCGCGCAAACCATCCAGAAGCAGATGGAAGAAGCGCAAGGAAAGCTCGATTCCATCGAAGTCGAAGGCGTATCTGGCGGTGGTCTCGTCAAGGTGCGGGCGAGTGCCAAAGGCCGTATCATTTCGTTGTCGATCGACGACAGCCTGATTGTTCCTGCCGACAAACAAATGCTGGAAGATCTGGTCGTTGCGGCATTCAACGATGCCCGCGAGAAAGCAGATGCCGCCAGCAACAGCGAAATGGGCAAGATGACCAGCGGATTGCCGCTGCCTCCGGGCTTCAAGCTGCCGTTCTGAGGCGCTTTTCCCCAGCTTTTCGTGCCATTTCACCGCTATGCCGTTGAATGGCAGAAAATCGCGCTCATATTAATGCCAAGTTTTCGTGCCGCCAATCGGCACGGTTGGAGTGAATATGACGCTATCTCTACCCCTTTTGCCTTTGCGCGACATCGTGGTGTTTCCCGGCATGGTTGTGCCGCTTTTTGTTGGTCGCGACAAATCCGTCGTCGCCCTCGAAAAGGCGATGGAGAGCGACAAGGAAATTTTCCTCGTCACTCAGCTCGATCCGGCTGAGGATGATCCCGATTTTGATGACCTGTACACAGTGGGTGTTTCGGCAACGGTGATGCAGCTTCTGAAGCTGCCCGACGGAACCGTTCGGGTGCTGGTTGAGGGCAAGCAGCGGGCCAATCTGCTGCGTGTCCACCAGCGGACCGCCGACTATGCCGAAGCCGAGGTTGAGCTTGTTGATGCCTCCGCCGTCGAAGGGCCCGAAGCCACCGCGCTGATGCGTTCGGTGCTTGAACAGTTTGAGCAATATTCGAAGCTCAACAAGAAAATTCCCTCCGAAACCGCTGTGCAATTGGCAGAAATCGAAGATGCCGCTCAGCTGGCTGATGCCGTTGCTGCTAACATAAATCTCAAGGTTTCAGACAAACAGGCCTTGCTGGTTGAGGCCGATCCGTTGAAGCGCCTCGAAATGGCCTTTGCCTTCATGGAGGGCGAGCTGGGCGTGCTGCAGGTGGAAAAGAAGATCCGCGGCCGTGTTAAGCGCCAGATGGAAAAGTCACAGCGTGAGTATTACCTCAACGAGCAGCTGAAGGCGATCCAGCGCGAGCTTGGCAATGGCGACGAAGAAGGCGGCGATGAGCTTGCCGAGCTGCAAACCAAGATCGATACGCTGAAGCTGTCAAAAGAAGCCAAGGCCAAGGCCCAGGCGGAAATGAAGAAGCTGCGCGGGATGGCCCCGATGTCAGCCGAAGCAACCGTAGTTCGCAATTACCTCGATTCACTGCTGGGTGTGCCTTGGGGTAAGAAATCGAAGCTCAAGCGCGATATCGCCAAGGCGCAGGAAATTCTCGATTCCGATCACTTTGCCCTCGAAAAGGTCAAGGACCGCATCATTGAATATCTCGCCGTCCAGGCGCGTACCAACAAGCTGAAGGGGCCGATCCTGTGTCTCGTCGGTCCGCCGGGTGTTGGCAAAACCTCGCTTGGCAAATCGATTGCCAAGGCGACGGGCCGCGAATTCATCCGCCAATCGTTGGGCGGGGTGCGTGACGAGGCCGAAATCCGCGGCCATCGCCGTACCTATATCGGCTCGATGCCTGGCAAGATCGCATCCAACCTGCGCAAGGCGGGGACGATGAACCCGTTGTTCCTGCTCGATGAAATTGACAAGCTTGGCCAGGATTTCCGAGGCGATCCGGCTTCGGCCTTGCTCGAGGTGCTTGATCCCGAACAGAACAACAAGTTCAACGACCATTATCTGGAAATCGACCTTGATCTGTCGGATGTGATGTTCGTGACAACCGCTAACAGCATGAACCTGCCGCAACCGCTGCTCGACCGCATGGAAATCATCCGGCTTGAGGGCTACACCGAAGACGAAAAGCTGGAAATCGCCAAGCGCCACTTGGTGCAAAAGCAGATCAAGGCGCATGGCCTCAACAAAGGCGAGTTCGAGGTCAGCGACGAAGGTTTGCGTGACCTGATCCGCTATTACACGCGTGAAGCCGGCGTGCGTACGCTGGAACGCGAAATTGCGAAACTTGCGCGCAAGGCGCTGCGCCGGATTCTTGAAGGCAAGACCAAGAGTGTCTCGATAACGCCTGAAAATCTGGCCGAGTTTTCCGGTGTACGCAAATATCGTCATGGCATTGGCGAGGACGAGAACCAGATTGGCGCGGTAACAGGCCTTGCTTGGACCGAGGTTGGTGGTGAACTGCTCACCATCGAAGCCGTCACCGTTCCTGGTAAGGGCCAGATCAAGACAACAGGCAAGCTCGGCGAAGTCATGTCGGAATCGATCCAGGCAGCATTGTCTTATGTGAAAGCGCGCGCGCCCAGCTATGGAATCAAGCCATCGATCTTTAACCGCAAGGATGTGCATATCCACTTGCCCGAAGGCGCGGTGCCCAAGGACGGCCCCTCGGCCGGTATCGGAATGGTTACCGCGATAGTCTCGACCTTGACTGGTGTTGCCGTACATCGTGATGTTGCGATGACGGGTGAGGTTACCCTGCGTGGTCGCGTGCTGCCTATCGGTGGGCTTAAGGAAAAGCTACTGGCTGCCCTTCGCGGTGGTATCAAAACCGTTTTGATCCCGCAGGAGAATGAGAAGGATCTTGCCGACATCCCGGCCAACATAAAGGAAGGGCTGGAGATCATTCCGGTCACGCATGTCGACCAGGTTTTGGCCCGGGCGCTGGTATCCCCGCTCAGCCCAGTTGAATGGACTGAGGCGGATGAACTTGCGGCGCTTCAACCGCAGGCCGCAAGCGCTGCGGGGGCGCCGGTTACGCATTAAGCTGATCAGTCTTTAAGCTAGAAGGACGTAACGTTACATGACGTTGCGTCCTTCTTCATTTCTGGCTGGAAATGCCTGTCGAGAGGCGGTTTTTCGTACCACTTTGGCTGTTTCGAGGCAGTTATCGACAGATTATACATTAATTCACCAAAAGTCGCGGTTTTTTGCGGATTTTTCCTTTGACAGATATTGCTTTCTGCTCCTTACTCCCGGTCCGGCCCAGCCGCGATTCCTTCCCGGAATTGGTCCATAATATTCATTTGAGAGGGGGATCCCGATACTATGAACAAAAATGATCTCGTCGCAGCCGTTGCAGATGCAAGCGGCCTTAGCAAAACCGATGCAGGCAAAGCAGTTGAAGCAACCTTTGACGCAATCACCCAGGCTCTCAAAAAGGGTGGCGAAGTCCGCCTCGTAGGTTTCGGCACTTTTGCTGTTGCCAAGCGTAAGGCGTCGACCGGTCGCAACCCTCGCACCGGTGAAGAGATGAAGATCCCCGCCTCCAATCAGCCCAAGTTCAAGGCTGGCAAGGCGCTCAAGGATGCCGTGAACTAAGTTTCACGCATTTGCGAAACAACGAAGGCGGAACCTAATAGTTCCGCCTTTTTTGTTTTAAGCATTAAAAAAGCGCGATCGCCACATGGAGCGATCGCGCTTTTTTATATTTGATTATCGAGTTCAGGCCGTGCGAAGTTGTTTGAAGGCGAAGGCCTGTTGTACCGGCTGCTGCTCCAACTCATTGACGACCACCAACCGCACGCGCTGACCGGTATAGCGCACAGCGCCCAAGCGGATGATACGTTCAATGGGCGTTCCGCGCATCGCCAAAACTTCCTCAATACGACGCTGTTTCTGCGCCACGGTCAACAGGATGGCATAGAGTGAAAGTGCGAAAGCAAAAGCGAAAAGGGTGGCAACGAGAAGCGACATTTGAACTCTCCGAATCACTTGGATTTCCTCATATGTTCTACATATGTTCTTTTGTGTCAATCGTAAAAAACATCTGTTGTAACATTTGGTCCTGCTCGATAGCTTGATGGCCGAAACCAGATAACGGGGGGAATTTATATGGCATTGGCCAAGTGGACGATTGCAGCTGGAATTGCAGCTTTGGCAGCAAGCGGGGCGTGCGCACAAACGCTGCGTCCAGACCAGTCGGCATTTCGTGAACTATTTGTGGAGTTGGTGAACACAAACACGGCATACTCCAATGGAAATTGCACCGTCGCTGCAGAACAGCTTGCCAAGCGGATGTGGGATGCAGGCTTCACCAAGGATGAGGCGAGGGTGGTTGTCGTTCCCGGATATGAGAAGGAGGGCAATCTTGTTGCCGAGTTCAAGGGTAGCTCGAAAACATTGAAGCCGATGCTGCTGCTCGCGCATATTGATGTAGTCGAGGCGCGCCGTGAAGACTGGACGCGCGATCCCTTTACGTTGGTAGAGGAAGATGGATTCTTTTACGCCCGCGGCGTGGCCGATGACAAAGTACAGGCGGCTATCTGGGTGGACAGTTTCATCCGCTTCAAGAAATCGGGCTATCGCCCCAAGAGGACTATAAAGCTTGCCGCGACTTGCGGTGAAGAGAGCAATGCCGAAGCCTTGAATGGGGCGGAGTGGTTGGCCCGCAACATGCCGGAAACACTGTCTTCGGAATTTGCCTTGAACGAGGGCGGCGGCGGTCGTTTGGATAAAGAGGGTAAACCCCAATTTCTTGCGATCCAGGTGGGCGAGAAAGCGACCCGCACATTCGACCTTGAAACCACCAATCCGGGTGGGCACAGCTCGGTGCCTCGGCCCGACAATGCGATCTATGATCTGGCGGAAGCCATTGTTGCCGTCAAAAATCTCGGTTTTCCGGTTCAGTTGAATGAAACGACCCGCGCATTTCTGAAGCAGCTCTCACCGGTGGCACCGGCTGCAGCACAAAAGGCCATTGCCGACCTGCTGGCCGATGAGACCAATATCGAGGCGGGCAAGCTGCTTTCGATGGACCCGGTCATGAACTCCACATTGCGGACGACTTGCGTTGCTACGATGCTTGAGGCGGGTCATGCGGCCAATGCGCTGCCACAACGGGCCAAAGGCGTGGTCAATTGCCGTATTGTTCCCGGGATGAGCACCGAGGATACGCAATCCGCTATCGAAAAGGCGATTGCCAATCCTCGTGTAAAGGTGATGCTGCGCAAACCGCATCGTCCCATGGCGGTCCCGCCTCCGCTTGATAAACGCATTCTTGATCCGGCTATCAAGCTGGCTGGGGAGATGTTCCCCGGCGTGCCATTGATCCCTACCATGGCGACCGGCGCAACAGATGCGACCATGACCGCACTGATTGGAATCCCGACCTATGGCATCCCCGGAATCTTTTTCGAATCCGATGGTGGCGGCATACACGGGTTGAACGAGCGTCTTAGGGTGAAATCGGTTTATGATGGGCGTGATTATCTGCACCGGCTGGTGCAGATCTATGCCGACAAGTAAAAGCTAGGGGTTGCCCGCAACCTTACTGCGCCGGGCGGCGAACCATTCGCGCAGCATAGCCTGCGTGCAACCGGTAAAGCCGCCCGAGCCGACAACCGAACAGCTATTGGGGCGCATCGGCCGGGCTTCGTCGTCAAGGCTCTCGACAGCCGATGTCCAAGATTGGCTGCCTTGGGTCTCTTCCTCATCTTTGCGAAGGTCTTTAGGTATCCGGTATCGATCGCCTTCGGGCGCCGTCGCGCATACAACGATCTCCTCGGGGTCGGACGCTTCCGGACATTTTTCTTCGCCAAATGTGGTCAGGAACGAGACTTTCGCGGGTAAGGCTGCCGAACTGCCTTGTGGGCCATCATCGGCAAATGCAGGGACACTCGTCAAAAGGAGTAAAAGTGGAATCGATAAGCGGGCCACTGCTTCTCCTTGCAATCCATATGAAAAACGTTGCTTTTTCGTCTATTCGGTTGAGCGATGTGAATGGCGTATTAATCGGCATTGTAAAGCGAAAGGCGCACTGGGCTTGACGAATCTTGCCATTGCAGCTAACGGCCCGCGCATTCCACATGGAAGGCGCACATACCGGTGCCTGACGCCGCCCAAGGGCTTTGTCGGGTATTTGCCTTCCAGAGGTTAAACCGGAAGGAGAAAGACTATGGCGGCACCTGTCGTCACCATGCACCAATTGCTTGAGGCCGGAGCGCATTTCGGCCATCAGACCCACCGTTGGAACCCGCGCATGAAGCCGTACATCTTCGGCGCACGCAACGGCGTTCACATTCTTGATCTGTCGCAGACCGTTCCGCTCTTCGCACGCGCTCTCGATTTCGTCTCCGCAACCGTTCAGGCAGGCGGCAAGGTTCTGTTCGTCGGCACCAAGCGCCAGGCGCAGGGTCCGATTGCTGACGCAGCTCGCGCTTCGGGCCAGCACTTCGTCAACCATCGCTGGCTGGGCGGCATGCTCACCAACTGGAAGACCGTTTCGAACTCGATCAAGAAGCTGAAAACCCTCGAGGAACAGCTTTCGGGCGAAACTTCGGGTTTCACCAAGAAGGAAATCCTGCAGATGACCCGCGAGCGCGACAAGCTTGAGCTTTCGCTCGGCGGAATTCGCGACATGGGTGGCATTCCGGACGTGATGTTCGTGATCGATGCCAACAAGGAAGAGCTGGCAATCAAGGAAGCCAACGTTCTCGGTATCCCCGTGATCGCGATCCTCGATTCGAACGTTTCGCCTGATGGCATCGCATTCCCGGTTCCGGCGAATGACGACGCTGCCCGCGCAATTCGTCTGTACTGCGAATCGATCGCTGCTGCTGCGACCAAGGGCAACACCGGTGCAGCCGCTGCACGTGGTGAAGACCTCGGTGCGATGGTTGAGCCGCCGGTTGAAGAAGCTGTCGTCGAAGTCGCAGCCGAAGCCAGCGAAGAAGCTGCCCCGGAAGCGTAACAATCTTCGTGTCATTCCCGCTTTGGCGGGAATCCACGGTCTGACATTCCGGTTTTAACCGATGGCACAGTCCATGGATCCCCGACCAAGGTCGGGGATGGCATTTTTCTGGATCCGCAGGATCCTGCAAAACCAAGTCGAAAGGACAAGAAATGTCTGCAGTAACTGCTTCAGCCGTCAAGGAACTGCGCGAGCGTTCAGGCGCCGGCATGATGGACGCCAAGAAGGCGCTCGAAGAAACCAATGGCGACATGGAAGCCGCAGTTGACCTGCTGCGCGCCAAGGGTCTTGCCACTGCTGCCAAGAAGTCGAGCCGCACTGCGGCCGAAGGTCTTGTTGGCGTTGCCGTTGACGGCACCAAGGGTACGGCCGTTGAAATCAACAGTCAGACCGACTTCGTTGCCAAGAACGAACAGTTCCAGGATTTCGTCCGCAAGGTCACCGGCGTTGCGCTGGGCCTTGGCGCTAACGACGCCGACACCATTCTCTCGGCTGCACATCCCGATGGCGGCACGGTGCAGGAAGTCCTGACCAACAATATCGCAACCATTGGTGAAAACCAGGTGATCCGCCGCGCAAAGAGCGTCTCGGTTTCGCAGGGTCGTGTCGTTTCCTACGTCCACAATGCAGCTGCCACCGGAATGGGCGGCATCGGCGTTCTGGTCGCCCTTGAAAGCGATGCCGATGCTGACACGCTCGATGCGCTTGGCAAGCAGCTCGCGATGCACATTGCAGCCGCTTTCCCGCTCGCACTCGATGAATCGGGCCTCGACAAGGATACGCTGGAACGTGAAGCTGCCATCGCACGCGAAAAAGCTGCCGAAAGCGGCAAGCCTGCCGAAATCGTCGAAAAGATGGTCGAAGGCGCAGTGAAGAAGTTCGCGAAGGAAAACGCGCTTCTTTCGCAGCTGTTCGTCATGGACAACAAAACCCCGATTGCTGACGTTGTTGCACAGGCGGCCAAGGCTGCTGGCAAGAACATCAAGCTGGCGGATTATGTCCGTTACCAGCTTGGCGAAGGCATTGAAAAGGAAGTGTCGGACTTCGCAGCTGAAGTGGCTGCCGCAGTCGGCGCGTAAAATTCAGGCCGATCCCTGCAATGCGGGGATAAGGCCTTGGCGATATGGCGCTCCGCTCTTATAGCAGGGCGCCATTATTGCATCTGCAGTTGGGGAAAGAGGATTTTATGGCCAATGGCCGCTATCGCCGCGTTCTTTTGAAACTGTCTGGCGAAGTTCTGATGGGCGATCAGTCCTTCGGCATCGATCCTGAAACCGTGGCTCGTGTAGCTGCTGAAGTGAAGGCAGCGAAGGACACAGGCCTTGAAATCTGCCTCGTTATCGGTGGCGGCAATATCTTCCGCGGAATGGCCGGCGCCGCCAAGGGAATGGACCGGGCACAAGCCGATTATATGGGTATGCTCGCGACGGTGATGAACGCACTCGCGATGCAGAATGCGCTGGAGCAATTAGGTGTACAGACCCGCGTGCAATCGGCGATCGAAATGGACAAGGTGTGCGAACCGGTCATCCGTCGCCGTGCCGAACGGCATCTGGAAAAGGGCAGGGTTGTGATTTTCGCGGCCGGTGTTGGTGCGCCTTATTTCACCACCGATAGCGGTGCTGCTCTGCGCGCAGCCGAAATGAAATGCGATGCCTTGCTCAAGGGAACCTCGGTTGACGGCGTATATGATGCTGATCCCAAGAAGGTTGCAAGTGCAAAGCGTTATGAAACATTGAGTTATGACCGTGTCCTTTCAGATAATCTGAAAGTCATGGATGCAAGCGCGGTTGCGCTTTGCCGCGATAACTCCATTCCTATCGTGGTTTTTTCAATCCGCGAGCAGGGCAATATATTGAAGGTGCTTGATGGAAGCGGCACCTTCACCGTCGTTCAGCAAGAAGGGAATTAAATCGTGCCGCAATATGACAAGGCTGATGTCGAACGCCGCATGAAAGGTGCTGTCGAGTCACTCAAGGGTGATCTGTCGGGCCTGCGAACAGGTCGCGCCAATGTGACTTTACTCGACCCGATCGTTGTTGAGGTTTACGGATCGAATATGCCGCTCAACCAGGTAGCAACGGTAAGCGCGCCTGAACCGCGCATGCTTTCGGTGCAGGTCTGGGATCGTTCGAATGTGACGCCGGTGGAAAAGGCGATCCGTTCAGCAGGTCTCGGCCTTAATCCGATTACCGATGGCCAGACATTGCGCCTGCCTATTCCTGATCTGACCGAGGAACGTCGCAAGGAATTGGCCAAGCTTGCCGGGCAATATGCGGAAAAGGCAAAAATCGCCGTCCGCAACGTTCGCCGTGATGCCAATGATGCGCTGAAGACCGACGAGAACAAGAAGGAAATCAGCGAGGACGAGCGCAAGCGCCTTGAGACCGAAGTGCAGAAGATGACCGATGATACGATCAAGGCCATCGACGAAGCAGCTGCGGCCAAGGAAAAGGAAATCATGAGCCAGTGATCGGCCTGCGGTCCTCAAAGGCGAGGCCGCAAAAGCAGGTCGATCCCGAAAATGGCGGGGCCGGCCATCATGGCGCGCGTCATGTTGCGATCATTATGGATGGCAACGGCCGCTGGGCAAAGAAAAAGCACCTTCCGCGCGCACTTGGTCACAAAAAGGGTGTCGAGGTCGTCCGAGAGATAGTGCGCCATGCGGCCACGACGGGTCTGGAAGCCTTGTCGCTCTATGCCTTTTCGAGCGAAAACTGGAAGCGCCCGGAAGATGAGATCAACGATCTGATGGGGCTGCTGCGGGCCTTTATCAAATCAGATATTGAAGAATTCGCGGCCAATGATGTGCGGCTGAGGATTATCGGGAATTATAAAGTTCTCGCCCCCGACATTGTCGAGATGATCGAGGACGCGCTGGCGCGGACCGCGCATAACAAGCGTACGACCTTGGCGGTAGCGCTGAACTATGGTTCGCAAGACGAACTGGTCCGCGCGGCACAGGCTGCTGCGGGCGAGGGCGCGATCACGGCAGAGGCAATCGAACGCCATCTCGACACCGCAGACATGCCACCGCTTGATTTGCTCATCCGCACTTCGGGCGAGCAGCGACTGTCGAACTTCATGCTCTGGCAAGCGGCCTATGCCGAACTTTGGTTTACCGATACGCTTTGGCCCGATTTCACCCCGGCGGAGTTCGATACCGCACTGGCCGAGTTCGGAAAGCGCGAAAGGCGCTATGGCGGGCGATGAGTGAAGGCGTGGAATCTATAACGAAACCTCGCTCGGACCTTGGTGTTCGCACCCTGTCTGGCATTGCCATGATGCTGGTAGCGACCGTGGCCATTCTGTTTGGCGGATGGATTTTCCGCATTTTCGTTATCCTTGTTGCTGTCGGTTTATTGCGCGAATGGTTCCGGTTGGCGTGGCAATTGCGCAGTGATGGGGTCGGGCGTTTGCTTTGGGCAGCGGGGGGAATAGTTTACATCGGCGTTGCAACGGCCAATTTGGTGGCTTTGCGAGAAATCAGTGAGATGTATCTCGTGCTTACCGTGATCGGCATTGTTATCGCGACCGATACAGGGGCCTATTTCGCAGGGCGCACATTTGGCGGCCCTAAAATCGCGCCGAAAATCAGCCCGTCGAAGACCTGGTCTGGCCTTGCCGGCGGGATGTTAGCAGCGGCGATATTGGCGAGTGCAGTCGGTAGCCATTTTGAGGCATTCGCAATCTGGCAACCGCTTGTTGGCGCGGGGTTGGCCGTCGTTGCCCAAGCGGGCGACTTTTTCGAAAGCTGGATGAAACGCCGGGCGGGCGTGAAAGATTCCGGTTCACTCATTCCTGGGCATGGCGGGTTGCTTGACCGCGCCGATGGCTTGCTTGCCGTACTATTCGCCGTCGCGATATTGCTAGCTGTCGTGCACTTTGATGCAGGCGTGTGGCGGCTTTCATGACCGGCCAACGTTCCCTGTCCATCTTCGGTGCAACCGGATCGATCGGTCTTTCGACGCTCGATCTGGTCCGCCAGCATCGTGACCAATATCGTCTCGTCGCATTGACCGCGAACGGCAATGCGGCGGAGCTTGCCAAATTGGCTCGCGAATTCAAACCCGACGTTGCGGTTGTCGCAGACGAGGGGGCAAATGGCGATCTGCGCGATGCATTGGATGGAACGGGTATCAAGACTGCCGCCGGGGCCGATGCCTTGGTTGAAGCCGCGCAAATGGGTGCCGACTGGACGATGGCTGCGATTGTCGGCTGTGCGGGCCTTCCATCCACAATGGCGGCAATCGATGCTGGCAAGACCGTGGCGCTGGCCAATAAGGAAGCGCTGGTCTCGGCTGGTGACCTGATGATGGCTGCGGTTGAGCGATCGGGTGCCACGCTTTTGCCAGTCGATAGTGAGCATAACGCGATTTTCCAGTGCCTCGCAGGCGGCCGCATCGATCAGGTGCGCAAGATCACGCTGACTGCCAGCGGCGGGCCGTTCCGGACATTCGGCCTTGAACAAATGCGCGGTGTGACGCCGGCGCAGGCCGTGGCCCACCCCAATTGGGATATGGGCGCAAAGATCAGCGTCGACAGCGCCACGATGATGAACAAGGGCCTTGAACTGATCGAGGCGCATCATCTGTTCCCTGTCGGCCTCGACAAGCTCGATATCGTTGTCCACCCGCAATCGGTGATCCATTCGATGGTCGAATATGTCGATCGCTCCACGTTGGCGCAGTTGGGCTCACCCGACATGCGCATCCCTATTGCCAGCACGCTTGCCTGGCCCGAACGGCTCGAAACCAACAGCGAGCCGCTCGATCTCGCGCGGATTTCCAAATTGGAATTCGAGGCGCCGGATATGGTCCGTTTTCCCGCGCTGCGATTGGCACGCGCAGCGGCGGAGCAAGGCGGGGCAGCACCGGCAATCCTAAACGCGGCCAACGAAATTGCTGTGGCGGCATTTCTGGCAGGTCGCATCGGATTTCTCGACATTGCCCGCCTCGTTGAAGAAACTTTAACGGGTTACGCGCCCAATGCGCCCCACACCCTCGATCATTTGTTCAGCATCGATGCAGCCGCGCGCGAATATGCAAAAGGCTTGATGGAAAAACTATCCTATGCAGCTTGAATCTCCTCATATCCTGGTCACGGTCTTTGCTTTCCTGCTGTTGCTGGGAACGCTGGTGGTAGTCCATGAGCTTGGCCATTATTGGGTAGGTCGCTGGTTTGGCGTCAAAGCCGACAAGTTTTCCATCGGTTTTGGCCCGCAATTGTGGGGCAGGGTGGATAAGCGCGGCACGCTGTGGCGCATTGGTGCGCTACCGCTTGGTGGATATGTGCAGTTTGCCGGCGACATGAATCCAGCCAGCCAACCCGATGAGAATTGGGAGAAGCTGCCCGAGGTTGAACGTAGCCAAACTTTCCAGTCGAAAGCTCTGTGGAAGCGCGCTTTGATTGTCTTCGCCGGCCCTGCAGTCAATTTCCTGCTCGCCATTCTGATCTTGAGCGGATTTCTCTGGTATTATGGCCAGGCGGTCAATCCGCCTGTCGTACAAAGCGTGGCAAACGGAACCGCTGCGGCGAGCATGGGGCTTCAACCAGGCGACCGTATTCTTGCGGTCAACGGCGTTACCGTCGATAGCTTTTCCAAACTCGCGACCGAAATATCAATCCATCCCGATGAACGCATCCCGATCCGCTATCAGCGCGACGGCGAAATTCGCACCGAAATCGCGCATATCGGTGTTGTCGAAGAAGTAGACCGTTTTGGTAACAAGTACCGCCGCGGCGTATTGGGACTGCCTATACCGCCTGCTGAAATCCGCGAAGTAGGCATTTTGGAGGCGCCTTGGCTGGCGACCAAGGAAACCGCCGATATTGTGCGGCTGACTATCAAAACCACCGGGCAGATCATCTCGGGCCGTCGGCCGGTCTCCGAACTTGGTGGCCCGCTGAAAATTGCCAAGGTTTCAGGCGAACAGTTCGTCCTTGGATTTGCGGCTTTCCTTTGGCTGACAGCGATGATTTCGATTAACTTGGGGTTCATCAACCTGTTGCCAATTCCGATGCTCGATGGTGGACATCTCCTTCTCTACGCGATCGAGGCGATCCGTCGTCGACCAGCAACGCCGATCATGCAGGAATGGGCTTTCCGTGCAGGATTTGCCTTTCTGGTGAGTTTCATGTTGATGGTGACATTCAACGATCTCGCGTCATTCGGCCTTTTCGGCAAATGATACGTGGATAGAATCTACAGATTGCTTGATTGAAAGCAGCGCATGGGGCAAGGGCGCAACAACATTTTCCGTTCAGCGGGGCCAAGGGAAGGTCGAGAATTTATGAGCAAAACATCGGTTTCCGCCAAGTGGATCGGCGCCTCGATGCTGGCTGTGATGGTTTCGCTGACGGCCATGCCAGCGGCGGCACAAATCGCGGATGCCCCTGCTGCCGCTACGCAAGAAAATGTGATCCGTTCGATCAGCGTTACCGGAACCCAGCGCCTCGAAGCGGATACCGTTCGTTCCTATATCCGCCTGCGGACCGGCCAGGTCTGGACACAGGCAGCGGGCGACCAGGCGCTCAAGGATTTGTACGCGACCGAATTGTTCGCCGACGTCAGCATCCGCAACAATGCGGGTGATGTTACGATTGAAGTGCGCGAAAACCCGGTGATTAACCGCATCATCCTTGAGGGTAACAAGCGCATCAAGAACGACAAGATCGAACCCGAAATCAAACTGGCACCGCGCCAAATCTATTCGCGTTCCAAGGTTCGTGCTGACGTTGCCCGCATCGTCGAGCTCTACAAACGGCAGGGCCGTTTTGCCGCGCAGGTCGAACCCAAACTGGTCCAGCTCGATCAGAACCGCGTCGATATCGTCTTTGAAATCACCGAGGGACCAAAGTCGAAAGTCCGTCAGATCAACATCATCGGCAACGAGAAGTTTTCCGATGGCAAGCTGCGCGGGGAAATGGTCACCAAGCAAGCGCGCCTGACCAGCATATTCAGCTCTGGCACCAGCTATGATCCGGATCGCCTGGCATTCGACCAACAGAAACTGCGCCAATTCTATCTGACCGAAGGTTATGCCGATTTCCGCGTCGTTTCGGCTGTCGCCGAACTTACGCCCGACAAAAAAGACTTCATCATCACCTATGTGGTCGAAGAAGGAGAGCGTTATAAGTTTGGTGAGGTCAAGGTCGATAGCAAAATCCGCGACTTCAAGTCTGAAGCACTAACGGCGAACCTGCGGATGAAGCAGGGCGACTGGTACAATGCCAAGCAGGTGGAAGACACGGTCGAGGGACTGCAGGAAAGTGCAGGTCTGTTCGGTTATGCCTTCGCCGAAGTGAATCCGCAGTTTAATCGCGACAAAGATGCTCTGACGATGAGCATCACTTTCGACATCGCCGAGGCGGAGCGCGTTTTTGTCGAACGCATCGACATCAACGGCAATACCATCACCCAGGACAAGGTAATCCGCCGTGAGTTCCGCCTCAACGAAGGCGATGCTTTCAACAGCATCCAGGTGAAGCGCACGACCGACCGCATCAAGTCGCTGGGTTATTTCCAGGAAGACCTGGAGGTCGAGCAGGAGCAGGGTAGTGCGCCTGACCGTATCGTCTTGACAACCAATGTCGAAGAAAAGGCGACCGGCGAACTTTCGCTGTCGGCTGGTTTCTCCTCGATCGAAAACTTCATTTTTCAGGGTTCGATCACCCAGCGCAACTTCCGCGGCAAGGGACAGGAACTGCGTACCAACATTTCCTATTCCAGCTATTCGAAATCAGCGGAAATCGGCTTTACCGAGCCTTATCTGTTCGACCGCTCGATCGCGCTGTCGGGCGACATTTTCCGCCGCGACCTTTCGAGCTTCAACTTCTTCAACAATGACCGCAACACCACCTACGAACAGGCGACCACCGGCTTCCAGATCCGTACCGGTGTGCCGGTAACCGAATTCCTGTACTTCCAGGCGCGCTACGGCATCAGCTATGACGATATTTCGCTGGACCGCAGCCTTTTCTTCTCAGATCCTGACGGCACTGGTCCGCTGCCAAGCAGTTGTGATCCTATTCTTGCGGGTCGCTTCCTCTGCGAAGCAATTGGCAAGCGTCTGACATCGACCCTTGGCTATACATTACTGTACGATACCGGCGACAACCGTCTGCGGCCGACGCGCGGCCATAGCCTCAGCATCAGCCAGGATTTTGCGGGCCTTGGTGGCGACGTGAAGTATATCCGTACCCGCCTGAATGCCGATAAGCACTTTAAGGTGACCGACAGCGGCTTCGTATTCTCGGTGTCGGCGGAAGGCGGCTATATCCATCCGTTGGAAAATCGTGGTTCGGTGGCTTCCGGAATCGATGATATCCGCCTGACCGACCGTTTCTACCTCGGTGAACCGCAAATTCGCGGTTTCGATATCCGCGGTGTTGGCCCACGCGTACAGCGTATCTTCTTTGATGGAGCCATCGAAAATGGCGTTCCGGTCAATGTGCCGCGCCTCGATCGTAAGCAGATCCAGGACGACGCAATTGGTGGCCGCGCTTATTATCTCGCACGTGCAGAGCTGCAAATTCCGCTCGGCAGCGGTGCCAAGGAACTCGGCCTGCGTCCGTCGGTGTTTGTTGATGCAGGTGCGGTCTTCAAAGTAACGACCCCGATCCTGCAGACCGTGCAGCAGAGATCAGCCGCAACTGCGACTACACCCAGTCAGCCCCTCTACTACACGGTGAACACGTCGGGCACCACACCGACATTGGAAACTACGACGGTTGCGACCAACCCCGACGGGTCGGCGCGCGTACCCGTATTGCAGTTTGAGGAACGCTTCTTTGGTGACAGCTGGAAACCCCGCGTTTCGGTCGGTTTCGGCGTCAACTGGAATTCTCCCTTCGGTCCGTTCAGGATCGATATAGCACGGGCTCTGCTAAAAGAGCCCGGCGATGACACCAAACTCTTTACATTCAACGTAGGAACTCAATTCTAATGACCAAAATTTCCAAATCGATCGCGGCTTTGCTTTTGGCTGGCGCGGCTTTCGCCGGCGGTAGCGCACAGGCGCAAGTAGCCGGCATTGCGACCCTCGATACGACCGATGCGATCATGCAGACCAAGGCTTTCGCACAGGCTTACCAGCAGATCGGCACGACTTATGCCAACAATTCGCAGTCGATCCAGACCAAGCGTCGGGAAATCAACGATATCAATGCGCAGTTGGATACCAACAAAGACAAGAATCTGACGCAGGAAGAACTCGACGCCGCAATCAAGGCAAAGAATCCGCTTCTCCAGCAGCTTGAGACGAAGGAGCGCGAAATCGCCCAGCTTCAGCAGCCGATCGTTGCCGCTCAGGCCTTTGCAGTTGAAAGCATTGCCGACCGTTATGCTGCTGCCCAGCAGCAGGTTGTAACGCAGAAGAAGATCAATATCATCCTGGCACCCGATGCCTTTATCTGGGCACCCGATGCGGTGGACATTACCAAGGCTGTAACTGCCGCGCTTGATGTTTCGGTTCCCGCAGTGGGCACCACGCCGCCTGCAAATTGGCAGCCCAAGCAGTCGACCGGCGCGCTTTACGAGCAGATTCAGCAGCGCCTGTTGAACGCTGCACGCGTTCAGGCAATCCGCAACGCACAGGCGCAGCAAGCTGCACAACAGCCTGCAACCGCTCCGGCAACCGCGCCTGCAAATCCGACACCCCAGCCCGAAAGCCGCTGAGCTCGATGAGCGATTTCGCCAATTATGACGTCCGGCGCGTGATGGCGGTGCTTCCGCACCGTTATCCGATGCTGCTGGTTGACCGTGTGGAAGAGTTGATTGTCGACGAACGTATTTCGGCGATCAAGGCGGTGACCATGAATGAGGGCTTTTTTCAGGGGCACTTCCCCGGGCGCCCGATCATGCCCGGCGTCATGATTGTTGAGGCACTGGCACAGGCTGCCGGGGTACTCGCGATGGAAAGCCTTGGCCTTGCCGGATCAGGTAAGCTTGTTTACTTCATGGCAATCGACAATGCGAAATTTCGTGCTCCTGTAGAGCCTGGTTGTCTGCTGACCCTCAATGTCGAGTTTACGCAAAAGCGCCCGCGCGTTTGCAAATTCGCAGGACGGGCCCTGATCGGTGACCAGGTTGCTGCAGAGGCGGATTTCATGGCGATGATCGCTGATCCGCCGGCCTGACAAACACACTGTTCGCAAAACTTGCATTCCGCGAAAACCGCCGCTAAGGGCGGCGCTTCGCAATCCTGGCTCCGGTCGGAAACCGGGCCGCAAAGGAGTTTGAAAAATGAAGAACGATATCCATCCCGATTATCACATGATCAAGGTGCAGATGACCGACGGCACCGTGTTCGAAACTCGCTCCACCTGGGGTAAGGAAGGCGACACGCTGCAGCTTGACATTGATCCGACTTCGCACCCGGCCTGGACCGGTGGCAACCAGCGCCTCATGGACGCCGGTGGCCGCGTTGCTCAGTTCAACAAGCGTTTCGGCGGACTTACGCTCAAGAAATAAGCCTTGGGCTTTTGGATTTAAAAGGTGCCGGGTTGACGCCCGGCATCCTTTGCACATAAGGACGCGCCTGCCTTTCTACAGGTGCTGTGGCGACCGTAGCTCAGTTGGTTAGAGCGCTGGTTTGTGGTACCAGAGGTCGCGGGTTCGGATCCCGTCGGTCGCCCCACTTTTCCTTTACATTTATGGCTGACAAACGGGTTGCGTAATATTATTGCGCAGTCTCGTAATTTCTCGCGACTCGTAAGGAAGCCGTCATGCCTGCGCCCTGGGACCTGCCCGATTTCGATGCCCATGAATCGGTGCACCTCTATGATGATCCGAAAACCGGGCTGCGTGCTGTCATCGCGATCCATTCGACGCATCTTGGGCCTGCAGCGGGCGGAACCCGTTTTTGGCACTATGCTGATCAACAGGCGGCATTGACCGATGCGCTACGGCTGTCGCGCGGGATGAGCTATAAAAATGCAATGGCAGGACTGCCTGCAGGCGGCGGTAAAGCCGTTATCCTAGCGGACCATAAATACAGCAAGCCACAAGAGCTGCTCGATGCCTTTGCCCGGGCAGTCGACTCGTTGGGCGGTCGTTACATTACGGCGCAGGACGTCGGCATGTCGGAAGACGACATGGTGACGCTGTCGAAAAATACTCGTCATGTTGCCGGCTTGCCGGGGCAGGGCGGCGATCCCGGCCCGTACACGGCGCGCGGCGTGTATCTCGGGGTCAAGGCAGCAGCTAAGCGCGCCTTGGGTGCCGATGATGTTCGTGGCGTGCACATCGCCATCCAAGGCGTCGGTAGCGTGGGGGGCGGACTAGCCCGTTATCTTGCTGCCGATGGCGCAAAGCTGACATTGGCAGACGTCAACGCCGACCGTGCCGCCGCGCTTGCTGCGGAGCTGGGCGCGCAGACCGTCGCATCGGATTCGATCATTTCGGTCGAGGCCGACATATTCAGCCCTTGCGCATTGGGTGCGATCCTGACGGAAACGAGCGTTGCTGGCTTGAAGGTGAAAGCTGTCGCAGGGGGCGCAAATAACCAGTTGGCAACTGCTGCCCAAGGCCAACAGCTTGCGGACCGCGGCATCGTGTATGCGCCGGATTATGTTATCAATGCTGGCGGGATCATCAATGTGCTCCGCCATATCGACAATGCGGATGACACTGCCATCAATGCTCGGATCGACACCATTCCTGGTCGCTTGCACCAGATCTGGGAAGAGAGCGAAGCCAGCGGCGATACTCCGGCGCAGGTTGCTGACCGGATGGCCAAAAACCTGATCGGCCGATAAACGCGCCAATTCGGCCTACTCGCCGCCTAAATTGTTACTCTTCATTACTTGACTTGGACGCCAACTCGGCTGGTGAATGCTGCTGGCTGCAACGCTTCATCGCACCCTTCGCTCCTGTTAGCCGCTCGCCAAACGCAGCTTGTAATCATTCATCCACGAGCAAGGTTTCGATTAACAGAGTTGGCCCGCGTTAAAAAAGAAGGAGTGAAAGATGCGTGTCGCTACCATTAAGGCCGGCAGCCTCGTCCTGCTTGCCATGTCCTCGATACCCCTCGCGGGTGCGTTGCAAGCACAGCAGCCAAGTTATGATCCGATCGTTGTCGATGGCGCGCTGCCCAATGCCAGTACGATGGTCAAAGGCCCAGAGGTCAAAGGGACCATCGTTGCCCGCAATGGTGAAAAGATAAGGGTGCGAACCGCCGATGGCAGCAGCACCGATATTGCCATCACGGATGATACGAAAGTCAAAACCAGTTCGGGCCTGTTCGGTGGGCGTAGCAAGTTGGGCAACGAAGCACTGCTCAATGGATTGCCGGTAACCGTCAAGACCCTGCAATGGGAAGGCGGGCTTGTCGCGAGCCAGGTCAGTTTCCGTAAAGGCGATTTCAAAACCGCCAATATGATCCGCAATGGCACCGAGCAGCAATTTGCCGAGCAGACCGCTGCCACAGAGGCACTGCGAGGCCGGATGGGCGATATCGACAAATACAACATCAAGAGCACGACCAACGTCTATTTCGACACCGGCAGGTGGCAGCTATCGTCACAAGCCAAATCCGATTTGTGCGCAACTGCATCCCAGGCTGAAGCGACCGACAATGCGCTGATGCTGGTTGTTGGCTACACCGATTCGGTCGGCAGCGAAGAATATAACCAGACGTTGAGTGAAAAACGCGCGAACAGCGTGATCAACTATCTGCAGCAGCAATGCCGCTGGAAGCCTTATCGCATGCTGACCCCGACCGGCATGGCCGAATCTGATCCGGCTGCAAGCAATGACACCGAAGAGGGCAAGGCGCAAAACCGCCGCGTTTCAGTGAATATCCTTGTCAGCAAGAGCGTCGACGGGCTGTAATCTTCGCGGGGTGGGTTTTGGTCCACCCCGAATGACGGATTTACTGTCGGGATTGCTCTGATTGCGCCAAATCAATTGGCGTCCCTTAAAAGCAATGCTAGAGGCGCGGGCGAGTCATATCATATGCACCGCTTCGCAAATCCTGCCCGTTTCCTCGGCATTGCCAGACCGCTGACCCCGCTGCTTTTGTGGCCGGGAATACTACTCGTTCTGGGCGCGTGCTGGTGGGGGTTGACGCAAGTTCCGGCGGAACGGTTGCAGGGTCATTCGGTCAAGATCATGTTCGTCCATGTGCCGGCTGCCTGGCTGGGTATGGGCGGGTGGACCGGGCTTGCCGTTGCCAGCATCGTACAGCTTGTGTGGAAGCATCCTTTGGCGGGCGTATCGGCGCGGGCCATTGCGGTGCCGGGCGCTCTGTTTGCTGCACTTTGCCTGATCACCGGTTCGATCTGGGGGCGTCCGACATGGGGCACCTGGTGGGTCTGGGATGGCCGGTTGACCTCGATGCTGATCCTGTTCTTCCTCTATCTCGGCTATATCGCACTCACCAATGCATCGAGCGAAAAGGGCAGCGTCAGCCGCACGGCCGCGGTGTTCGGTATCATCGGCGCAGTCAATATCCCGATCATCAACCGGTCGGTGGTCTGGTGGGAAAGCCAGCATCAAAAGGCGAGCATCACACTGGGCGGGTCGTCGATCGACAGCGCCTATCTGTGGCCGCTTTTTGCCAGTGCATTGGGCTTCACGCTGATTTTTGGCGCTGTTGTTTTGATGCGGATGCGTGCCCAGCTTGCCGAAATCCGTATCGAAGCGCGGATGCGCCGGATGGCGGAGGATTGAGGTAGTGGATCACACGCCGTTCATCGTTGCAGCATTTCTAGTGACCGCATTGGGTACGCTCGCGCTTGTGGTGCATAGCTGGTCTGCCATGCGCCGGGCAGAGGCGCTCGCCGATGATTTGAAGAGTCGCAAATGAAACCCAAACATCAGCGTTTGATCCTTGCCGTTCTGGCCCTTGCAGCGTTGATCGGGGCAGGGCTGCTTGCTGCTTCGGCACTGCGTGAGGAGGCGAGTTACTTCTATACGCCTGCGACTTTGGCCAAGGCCGATGTCGAGCCCGGAAAGGCGATCCGGCTTGGTGGGATGGTGCAAAAAGGTTCGGTGAAGCGCGATGCCGATGGCATCACTGTTCGCTTCATAGTGCAAGATCGCGACGCGACGCAGGCGGTTGTATACAAGGGAATAACGCCTGACCTGTTTGTCGAAGGCTCCGGCGTGGTTGCCGACGGCCGAATGGATGCGAACGGCATTTTCGTGGCGGACAGCCTGCTTGCCAAACATGATGAAAATTATGTCCCGCGCGAACTTAAAGACATCGACATGTCCACCGCCGAACATAGCAAGGATACCCTCGCCGAATGATTGCTGAATTCGGTCTTGCAGCCCTTTGGTTGGCAGCAGCTTTGGCGCTGTTGCAGGCATTCGCTGGAATTGGCCACTGGCGCGGCTTTTCACCAGCACTGGCTTCGCTGACGCGCCCGGTTGCAGTCGTGCAAGGGCTTTTGTGCCTGATTTCTTTCGGATGCCTTATCTGGCTGTTTGCCATTACCGACCTTTCGGTGCTGCTGGTGGCATCGAACAGCCATATTGACAAGCCGATGATCTTCAAACTGGCGGGCACTTGGGGCAACCATGAAGGCTCGATGCTGCTCTGGGTGACTGTGCTCTCGCTTTCGGGGACTGCCATAGCGCTGTTCGAAAAACGGCTGGATCAGCAGACATTGGGCGCGGCACTTTTTGCCCAGGCCCTGATCGCACTCGGCTTTTTCGCGTTCCTGCTGTTCTCGTCCAACCCTTTTGAACGGCTTGATCCGGCACCGCCGGCTGGCGCGGGGCTGAACCCGCTGCTGCAGGATATCGGCCTCGCATTCCATCCGCCGACCCTTTACATCGGCTATGTTGGCCTCTCAGTGGCTTTCTCCTTTGCGGTTGCGGCATTGCTGACCGGAAAGGTCGGCCCTGCCTTTGCCCGCGCGATGCGCCCATGGGTGTTGCTGGCATGGATTTTCCTCACCATCGGCATCACCGCAGGCAGCTATTGGGCCTATTATGAACTGGGCTGGGGTGGCTGGTGGTTTTGGGACCCGGTCGAAAACGCCTCGCTGATGCCATGGCTTGCGGCGACTGCTCTGCTGCATTCTGTGGCCGTGCTGGCGACGCGCGATGCCCTGCGCGCCTGGACGATCATGTTGGCGCTTGTTGCTTTTGCGATGGCGATGGCCGGAACCTTTCTTGTGCGTTCAGGCATTTTGACGAGCGTGCATGCCTTCGCTGTCGATCCGGAACGTGGCGCGTTCATCCTCGGTCTGCTGGTAATCTATATTGGCGGCGCATTGACGCTGTTCGGCGTGCGTATCGGTGTGGTGCGCGAAGGGAAGACCTTTGCCTTACTCAGCCGTGAAGGTGCGATCGTTGGCAACAACATATTCCTCTCGGTCATCCTCGCCATCGTTCTGGTCGGTACATTGTGGCCATTGGCTGCCGAAGCGATGGGCGACAAGATTTCGGTGGGCCCGCCCTATTTCAACCAAACGACGGTACCGATTGGCCTGCTGCTGATGCTTTTGCTGATTGTCGGTCCGTTGCTTCGCTGGCGCGGCGATAGTCTGTCGCGGCACAAGGCTTTGGCAGGGCCTGCCTTGCTATTCCTGCTCGTGGCATGTGCTCTGTTCGCTACACAGCCGCAAGCAGGACTTTGGCCAATCCTGTCATTGGCCTTGGCGGCCGCGACCGCGCTGGCATCGATATTGCCGTTATTGGGTCGCAACATTTTGCGCATTCCACTCGCGCTTTGGGGCATGGCTCTGGCGCACTTTGGATTTGCCGTATGCGTTGCGGGCATGGCGGCTGAACAGGGTTGGAAAGTCGAAAAGCTCGTCGCGATGCGTGTCGGGGAAAGCGCCGTTGTTTCCGGCTGGAACGTCAAACTGGATGATGTCCATCCTGTGGTCGGCGACAATTGGGTTGCGCTCGAAGGACAACTGCTTGTTCGCCGCGACGAAGACACAACCATAATGCGCCCTCAATCGCGGCAATTCTCCAGCCCGAAACAGCAAACGACCGAAGCTGCGCTGCTCACACGATGGGATGGCCAGCTTTACGCTGTGATTGCCGCGCCGAGCGAGGTCGATGCATCAGATCGCTGGCAGGTGCGCTTGTGGTGGAAACCCTTTGTAACGCTGATCTGGTATGGCGGCTTGCTCATTGCACTGGGTGGAGCCATTGCGCTCTTTGGGCGCGCGACGCTCGCCCTGCGGAAGCGCCGCCGCGATAATCCATGGAGCTTGGCATGAAAAAGAATTGGCTAATCTGGGCGCCTCTCGCCCTGTTCGCCTTTCTTGGCGGCATTTTCCTTTACGGTCTGGTTGAACCGAAGGATGAATATGTCCGGTCAAATCTTGTAGGCAGGCCGTTGCCTGAATTTGCACTGCCCGCGGCAACCGAAGGTGTGCAAGGGCTGTCGAATACCGACTTCGCCGATGGCAAACCACGTATGCTCAATATCTTTGCGAGCTGGTGCCTGCCGTGCAAGGCGGAAGCGCCATTCCTTGAACAGATCAAGGAAGCAGGTGTTGAAATCCATGCGATCGCCATCAGGGACAAACCGGAAGACGTGGCCGCTTTCCTTGCGGAACATGGCAATCCTTTCGTTAGGATCGGTGCCGATATGGACATGCTGATCCAGCTTAAGCTTGGCTCATCGGGCGTTCCCGAAACCTATCTGATTGACGGCAAAGGGCGGATTATCCACCAACATATCGGCGATATCCGTGCCGAGCATGTTGAACCGCTGATCGCCAAGCTGAAGGAAGCCAAATGAAGCGCTTCGTCATTGCTTGCGCGTTGGCGTTTTCAATAGTGCCAGCAGCGGCACAGGAAGGCCTGCCTCCGCCGCTTGCCAACCAGCAACTTGCTGATCCTGCCCAGGAAGCGCGCGCGCTGGAATTGATGCAAAGGCTGCGCTGCATCCAGTGCCAGGGTCAGTCGATCCACGATAGCGATGCACCAATTGCAGCCGCGATGCGCCATGAAGTGCGCGAGCGTATCAAGGCAGGGCAAAGCGAGGCCGAAATCGAGAGCTGGTTGATCGAGCGTTATGGTGATTGGATCAGCTTCGCACCCCCCGCGTCCGGAAGCGGATTGATTCTGTGGCTCCTACCAATTTTGGTTTTGGGCGGGGCGCTTTTGGTGGCTCGCGGCCGTTTCAGAAAGCGTGAGGCATGATCGGTTGGATCATCATGATTGGAACCGGCCTGGTCTCGGCCTTGGCCATCCTAGCCTTTGCCAAGGGACGCAGGCAGCTATGGCAACCTGTTGCCGCAACGGTGGTGCTCGCGATGGCAGGCTATGCATGGCAGGGCCGCCCTGAACTATCGTCATCTGAGGCCCAACCCATCGCTGCAGAGCGGGGCGCAGCCGAGGCTCTGCTCAAGATGCGCAGCGATATGGATCAGAATTTCGGTGTCGCCAAAATGTGGCTGGTCACCGCCGACGGATTTGCCCGCGATGGAAGTTATTCGGCGGCTGCGGGCTATATTCAGGCAGGGTTACGCGAGCATCCCGATAATCCCGATCTGTGGTCCGCGCTTGGGCTGGTCCTTATGCTGGCATCCGATGGCGAGATGACACCGCCTGCGAAACTGGCTTTTGACAAGGCGCGTACGCTGGCTCCCAACCTGCCGGCACCTGACTATTTTGTAGGTTTGGCAGCATTGTTCGATCGCAAGCCTGACATCACCATTAGCAAATGGAACGCGGTTCTGGAACGCGCCACGCCCAAGGCAAAATGGCGTCCGGCGGTTGAGTCGCAGCTTGCAGGGCTTGAATCCCTGCTGGCGGGAGCGGCGCCTCCGTCACCTGAATTGAAAAATTAATATAATACAATAGGATGATATTCGCGAATTTACAGCGATAGTGCGTTGTTTGGGCTATAGTGTCGTGCTATCGGCGCGCGCTGCGTCCCGTATGGCGCGAAATGGCTGATAAATCCGGCTTTGGGGTGCGCATGGCTAATAGCGAAACCGAAAATTCCGAAAATCACCTGGAACATGACGGCCACGGCCACAAAAAAGCGTCGTTGCTGACGCTGTGTGTCGGCACAGTCGGCGTTGTCTTTGGGGATATCGGTACCAGCCCCATTTACGCATTTCGCGAAACCTTTGCCGGCCACCATCCGATCGAACCCGATCCCATGCACATCACCGGTGTGCTCAGCTTGGTATTCTGGTCGATGATGCTCGTGGTGACGTTCAAATATGTCTTCACCATCATGAAAGCGGACAACAAGGGTGAGGGCGGTAGCCTTGCCCTGCTGGCGCTGATCAGCCGCAAGACACAAGGCGAAAAATGGACCGCGCCGATCATCATGCTCGGCGTGTTTGCGACGGCGCTATTCTACGGGGATTCCATGATTACCCCGGCGATGTCAGTCCTTTCGGCAACCGAGGGTCTGAACTACGTCCATCCGGGCTTCAAGGGCTGGGTTTTGCCGATAGCGTTGGCAATTCTGGTTGGTCTATTCGCAATCCAGGCGCGTGGAACGGCCAAGGTTGGTGCGTTGTTCGGGCCTATCATGGTCACTTATTTCGCGACACTTTCCGCGCTCGGTTTGATGCATCTAATCAAGATGCCCGAAATCGTGCTCCACACGCTCAATCCGTGGAATGCGATCAACTTCTTCTATGTTGATGGTCTGCGTGCGTTCATTTCGCTTGGAGCTGTGGTTCTGGCAGTGACCGGTGCTGAAGCGCTGTATGCCGACATGGGGCATTTCGGCAGGCGTCCCATCAAATTCTCTTGGCTTTGGTTCGTGCTCCCCGCACTGATGTTGAACTATATGGGGCAGGGGGCGATGATCCTGTCGATGACGCCTGCGGAAGCGCAGGTAGCGATCAAGGATCCGTTCTTCCTGATGCTCCCTGGCGACCTTCGCCTTCCGATCGTCTTCCTCGTCATCCTTGCGACCATCATTGCCAGCCAGGCAGTGATCTCGGGCGCGTTTTCACTAACTCAGCAGGCTATCCAACTCGGCTTCATGCCGCGCTTGCGCATCCTGCACACGAGCGAGAGTGAGGCGGGCCAGATCTATATTCCGGCGATAAACTGGGGCCTGATGATCATGGTCATCGTCCTGGTCCTCTTCTTCCGCTCCTCAAGTAACCTCGCAGCGGCCTATGGCATCGCGGTGACAGGTGCGATGTTCATCGATACCTGCCTTATCACGGTCGTGCTTCTCAGCCTTTGGAAATGGCCAAAGTGGAAGGCGCTGCCGATCCTTGCGGTCTTCTTCATCGTCGACATTGCCTATTTCGGTGCCAACCTGCTCAAGGTACCGCAGGGCGGATATTTCCCACTCGTCATCGGGTTAATCATCTTCACCTTGCTGACCACCTGGTCGCGCGGTCGCGCCTTGATGCGTGAACGCATGGCCGAAAGCACGATGCCGATGGAAATTTTCATCAAGTCGGCCAGCGGCAGTGCCCAGCGGGTTCCGGGAACGGCAATCTTTATGGCCTCAACCAGTGCCGGCGTGCCGTCGGCCTTGCTCCATAACATCAAGCATAACCGCATCCTGCACGAACGTGTCATCATCCTTACCGTAGACATCGCGGAAATGCCCTATGTCGATGAAAGCAAGCGCGCGACCTGCAAGACATTGGGCGAAGGCTTCTACCGCGTAGTCCTGCGCTATGGCTTCCTGGAGGAAACCGATGTTCCGGCGGCGCTGGCAAAGGTTGATCTTTGCGGCCCGCCATTTGACATGATGCAAACCAGCTTCTTCCTGTCGCGCCAGACGTTGATCGCGTCCAAGGTCCCCGGCATGGCAATCTGGCGGGAAAAGGTTTTTGCCTGGATGCTGCGCAATGCGGCCAATGCGATGGAGTTTTTCAAGCTTCCAACCAACCGCGTTGTCGAACTGGGCAGTCAGGTGGAAATCTGATCCAATTCGGATTGATGTTTTCGAAGACTCTTGCTTCCTTTAACTATTTATAATAGAACAAAAAAGGAACTTGAGGAATCTAGAACTTTGGAAATAAGTCCATCATTATCGTTGTTGTTTGAAGTTCCGCAGTCTGAAGTGCGGGCCAAACTGGATGAACTTGTTTCCAAACAAGCCGACATCCATTTTGATCAAATGGAACGGCTGGGGGATGCTGCTTCTGTACTGATTTTTAATGGGCTGACTTTCGATTGCGACTTCAATCCTGAATCGGCGCTCAAACCTGAACGGCGCAAAGTTTTCTCTACGCTTGGCGATGACGCAATATGTTCGGCACTTGCCATCTCTCTGCATTCGCACATCGAACACGGGCTGGCCGTGCCAGAGATTGCCAAGGCGTTCCTGAATTTTGGTGCAGTTTGTGCGCGGAATTTGCAGGCGTCGGCAGTTGTCTGGCAACCAACCGGACTTCAAACCGATACGGGATATTTCCTCGAGGTCGTCCAATCCTATATGGATGGTGGCGTTTTTCCTGTTTTGCCGATCGTCGATTTCATCGCCGAAAAGCCCGGCTATTTGCGGTCCAAAGGGCTTGCAGATTTTTGCGGGCAGGAATTCGAATTGCAGTCAGTCCAGTTGGACCAGCAGGAATTGATCCGGCGTGCAATACGCCTTGCACATGATTTGGCGACCAATGGATCGATAGATGATTCACAAGATGTCGCTGACTTGGATCCGGCGAATTTGATCCATTTGGAGCCCTCCGACGACGGCATGTTGCTTCATTGCCGAATCACCTCGAAATCGGAGCAAATAGTGCCCCTCTGCTGATTGCTTTCCGTCCCGCTTCCAATAGCTTGGCGTGCGTGATGGAGGGCTTTTGGACATGCTGACATTCCGGGAAGTGAAAAAGCGCGTAAAAGTGCCGGGATTTCACTGCCATCACATAATTCCAGCAGAGGTTGTCGAAAAACCTGCTTTCCGAACGATGTTCAACCGGATCGGAGCAATCGGCTTTGATTTCCAGAATTTCCATCAAAATGGAATGTATCTGCCATGCACTGAGGAAAATGCCGCCGCATTCGGGCTACCGCTACATCGAGGACCTCATCCATTATATAACCAGATAGTATGCGAACGCATTGCGGCCTTCGAACGGCTGAGCCCCAACGGCCAATTGCGCCAGATCTACGACCTGCAAAAGACATTGCGCGTGGCATTGCGAAGCAATGCGCTGCCACTGCGCAATCGCCAGCGCGATCCTTTGGCGCCAAATCCAGCGTTCGAAACGATCGAGAAAGCCGCATTCGATTTATACGGTGCCCTCGAACCCCGTTGAATTGAATCTTGTTGCGCTTTTTTCTGGACGTTTGAATTTTTGTGTGAAAAAGCGCGGTCACGATGAAAGTCCGTTCACTCTCGCTTCTTCTTCGACTTACGCGCCCTTAGGCGCGTGATTGCCTCCGGCTATGTCCGGAGCCGCCCGGCCTAAGGGTACGAACTACAATCAGACCGGAAACTTTAAGGGCGACATGGCGCGCCCCACAGATTGAGAAGCAAAATGTTGAACGATCCATCCCGTAAATACCGCCCGTTCCCGCAGGTGGACCTGCCAGATCGGCAATGGCCGGACCGCACTATCGACAAGGCACCCCGTTGGCTTTCGACCGATTTGCGCGATGGCAACCAGGCGCTGATCGACCCGATGGGCTCTGAGAAGAAGAGCCGCTTTTTCGACCTGCTGGTCAAGGTGGGCATCAAGGAAATTGAGGTCGGCTTTCCTTCATCAGGCGCGACTGATTTCGATTTCATCCGCGATCTGGTGGACAGCGGACGCATCCCCGATGATGTCGCGATCCAGAGCCTGACCCAATCGCGCCGCGACCTGATCGAAAAGACATTCGAGGCGATGGCAGGTGCCAAAAAGGCGATCGTGCATCTTTACAATGCGGTATCACCCGCTTGGCGCAACATTGTTTTCAATCTCGATAAGCCGGGCGTGAAGGCGATTGCGATTGAAGGGGCGCAGATCCTGGCAGAGCAGGCCGCGAAATATCCGCAAACCGATTGGCATTTCGAATATTCTCCGGAGACCTTCTCGACTGCCGAATTGGATTTCAGCATCGAAGTTTGCAGCGCCGTTATGGAAATCCTGAAGCCGACCGTTGAAAAGCCGATCATATTCAACCTGCCTGCCACCGTAGAGGCGGCAATGCCCAACATCTATGCGGATCAGATTGAGTATTTCGGCCGCAACATTCCGAACCGTGAAGCGGTGGTTATCAGCCTGCACACGCATAATGACCGCGGCACTGGAATTGCCGCAACCGAGTTGGGGCTGTTGGCCGGGGGCGATCGCGTCGAGGGCTGCCTGTTTGGCAATGGTGAGCGCACCGGCAATGTCGACCTCGTTACCGTTGCACTCAATATGTACACGCAAGGCCTGCATCCGGGGCTCGATTTCTCGGATATCGATGAGGTCATCCAGACCGTAGAATATTGCAACCAGCTGCCCGTACACCCCCGCCATCCTTATGCCGGGGAACTCGTGTTCACTGCTTTTTCGGGAAGCCACCAGGACGCAATCAAGAAGGGCTTCGCCCATCAAGCCAAGCGTAATGATGAAATCTGGGAAGTTCCTTACCTGCCCATCGATCCGGCTGATTTGGGCCGAAGCTATGAAGCCGTCATTCGCGTGAATTCGCAAAGCGGCAAGGGCGGTGTCGCCTGGGTGCTTGAGCAGGACTATGGACTTAAACTGCCCAAGAAGATGCAGGCCGACTTTTCACGTACGGTGCAAGAGCTTTCGGACACTACGGGCCGTGAATTGACCTCGGGCGATATCTGGGGTGCGTTCCAAGAGCGCTATTTCATCAACAAGTCGGGGCGCTTCGAACTGTTCGACTATGCAGAGAACCATGCCGGAAGTGACCGCATTTTTGTTGGTAAGCTGAAGGTAGATGGCGAGTTTCGCAGCCTTTCGGGGCGCGGCAATGGCCTGATGTCAAGCGTGATTGCGGCGCTCAAAGACCATGGTGGGCCTGAAATGGATATTGTCGATTATAGCGAACATGCCATCGGCCACGGCGCCGGCGCGCAGGCCGCAGCCTATGTCGAATGCCGGACCACCGATGGTCGCAGTCTTTTCGGCGCAGGAATCGACACCGATGTCGCTACGGCAACCGTGCGTGCCTTGCTGAGTGCTGCAAACGGCATTTGACAAGCCCCAATCGTTGCGCTCTTTACCGCTTAATCACGTGATTAAGCGTTAGGGAGTTCGCGATGTCTTTGCCTGCCATTTTTGATAATCTTCGCCTGCCGGTGATCGGTTCACCGTTGTTCATTGTATCCGGTCCGGAACTGGTGATCGCGCAATGCAAGGCGGGGGTTGTCGGCAGCTTCCCGGCGCTCAATGCACGCCCCGCGAGCCAGCTCGACGAATGGCTTCACCAGATTACCGAAGAGTTGGCAGCGCACAACCGTGACAATCCTGATCGTCCGGCGGCTCCCTATGCGGTGAACCAGATCGTCCATCGTTCGAACAACCGCCTCGATGAAGATGTCGCAATTTGCGCCAAGTGGCAGGTGCCGGTCACGATCACGTCGTTGGGGGCTCGTGAGGACCTGAACCAGGCGGTACATGCATGGGGCGGCATAACGCTTCATGACGTCATCGATGATCGTTTTGCACGCAAGGCTATCGAGAAGGGGGCCGATGGCCTGATCCCTGTCGCTGCCGGTGCGGGTGGCCATGCCGGAACGACTTCGCCATTTGCGCTGATGCAGGAAATCCGCGAATGGTTCGATGGCCCTGTTGCGCTGTCCGGTTCGATTGCGCATGGCCAATCAATCCTGTCGGCGCAGGCAATGGGCGCAGATTTTGCCTATATCGGTAGCGCCTTCATCGCGACCAAGGAAGCCAATGCGGTCGAGGGCTATAAGGAAAACATCGTCGAGGCGAAGGCCAGCGACATCGTTTATTCAGACCTGTTCACCGGCGTGCATGGCAATTACCTGCGGCAGTCGATCGTCAAGGCTGGCATGGATCCGGATAACCTTCCCAAGGGTGATATCAGCACCATGAACTTTGGCTCCGGCGGCAATACCGAAGCCAAGGCCTGGAAAGATATCTGGGGTTCGGGCCAAGGAATTGGCGCGGTCAAGGAAGTGCAGTCGGTTGCGGACATGGTCGATCGTTTGGAGCGCGAATATCGTGCTGCGAAGGAGCGACTTGACAAGGTTTACCGCAAGGGGTGGTAAGTCGGGTATCGCCCCTGCATTGCAGGGGCGCGCCTTTCAGCCTTCCTTTTCGAAGGCTACACTGATCCGCAATTTCACGTCGTCACCCACCATCGGGACATATTTGGTCATGCCCCACTGGCTGCGTTTGATGGTCGTGGCGGCATGAAAGCCCAAGGTCGCTTTCTTGTTCATCGGATTGTTGCCGGCACCTTCGAACCGTGTTTCGAGTTCGACTGGCTTGGTCACGCCCAACATCGTCAAATCGCCTTTGATTACCGCCTTTTGGCCGTCGACCTTGACGCTGGTTGAAACGAAGCGGGCAGTTTCAAATTTGGCGATGTCAAAGAAATCGGGCGTTTTGAGGTGGTCGGTCAGGCCTTGGCTCGATGTCGCCACCGATGCGATCGGGATGGTGACATCCACCTTTGCCGCTGATGGATTGGCGGGGTCGATCTGCAGCGTGCCCGTTACATCACCGAACAGACCGAAATAGTCATTGAAGCCGAAATGATTCACCTGCCAGTTGACCTGAGTATGTCGGCTATCGACGGCATATGTGCCGGCGGCCACCCTGGCCGTATCTGCAACGCCCTGGAGCTGGGGCTTATCGCCCTGCTGAGCCAATAGTGGAGCTGCAACGATGAGGGGAAGGGCGATCAGGAACTTGCGCATGTGAGGCTCCAACTGAAAGGGGAACGGAGCAAATGTCGCTCCATCCCCCTGAAAGTCAACAGCTTTGCGGCAGAGCGCTTAGTTCTTGGCTTTGTCGACCAGCTTGTTCTTTGCGATCCAAGGCATCATCGCGCGGAGGCGGGCACCGGTTTCTTCGATGGGGTGCGCGGCGGCCGCTTTGCGGGCGGCTTTCAGCTCGGGCTGGCCGGCACGGTTGTCGAGCACGAAATTTTTCACGAAACGGCCCGACTGGATGTCTTCCAGAACCCGCTTCATTTCCCACTTGGTTTCTTCGGTGATGATACGCGGGCCGGTGGTGATGTCACCATATTCAGCCGTGTTCGAGATTGAATAGCGCATATTGGCAATGCCGCCTTCATACAGCAGGTCGACGATCAGCTTGGTTTCGTGGAGGCATTCGAAATAGGCCATTTCAGGCGCATAACCTGCCTCGACCAGCGTTTCGAAACCCGCCTGGATCAGATGGGTGATACCGCCGCAAAGCACGGCCTGCTCACCGAACAGGTCGGTTTCGCATTCTTCACGGAAATTGGTCTCGATAATGCCCGAGCGACCGCCGCCGACGGCGCTGGCATAGGCAAGTGCGACATCATGCGCGTTGCCCGATACGTCTTTGTCGACTGCGATCAGGCAGGGAACGCCGCCGCCTTTTTGATATTCGCTGCGCACGGTGTGCCCGGGGCCTTTGGGCGCGATCATGATGACGTCGAGGTCGGCGCGCGGCTCGATCAGGCCGAAATGGATATTGAGGCCGTGTGCAAAGGCGAGCGCAGCGCCCTGCTTCATATTGGCATGCAGGTCATCTGCATAGATGGCTGCCTGATGCTCGTCGGGTGCAAGGATCATCACGACGTCGGCCCAAGCAGCAGCTTCGGCGTTCGAAAGCACCTTGAAGCCCGCGCCTTCAGCCTTGGCAGCAGTGGCGGAACCGGGGCGCAGGGCAATTGCCACTTCCTTGACGCCGCTGTCGCGCAGATTCTGCGCATGTGCGTGGCCTTGGCTGCCATAGCCGACAATGGCGACCTTCTTGTCCTTGATCAGGCCAAGATCGCAATCTGCGTCGTAGTAAACCTTCATGATATTCGCTTTCCTGTTTTTAAGTGTTGGCCAGAGGCCTGAATTAGCTTGCTTCGCTGCCGCGCATCAGCCCGACGATGCCGGTGCGCCCAACTTCGACCAAACCCAGTTCGCGCATCAACGCAACAAAGGTATCGATCTTGTCGGGTCCGCCGGTGATCTCGAAAATGAAACTCGAAACGGTCGCGTCAATTACGCGGGCACGATAGATGTCGGCCAAGCGCATTGCTTCGACCCGTTTGTCGCCCGCACCAGAAACCTTTACCAACGCTAGCTCGCGTTCGACATGCGGGCCCGCATCGGTGAGGTCGGTAACCTTGTGCACTGGAACCAGGCGTTCGCATTGTGCGATGATCTGGTCGATGACCTGCGGCGGACCCTTGGTGACAATGGTGATGCGGCTGATCGCATGGTCTTCGGAAATGTCGGCCACGGTCAGGCTGTCGATATTATATCCGCGCGCAGTGAACATCCCGGCGATACGCGCGAGCGTACCGGCTTCATTGTCGACGGTGAGCGTCAGCACGTGCCGCTCGGCAAATTCTTCCTTGATATGCATTATACGAGCGCCTTCGCTTCGTCATCCATTGTTCCCGACACTTCATCGGAGTGCAGGATCATTTCGGTGTGCGCTGCTCCTGATGGGATCATCGGGAAGCAGTTGGCTTCCTTCGATACGCGGCAGTCGAACATGACCGGGCCATCATAGGCCAGCATCTCGGCAATGGCATCATCGAGCTTTGCTGGATCGTCGCAGCGAATGCCCTTCCAGCCATAGGCTTCAGCCAGTGCAACGAAATCGGGCAGGCTGTCTGAATAGCTGTTCGAATAACGGCTTTCATAGGTCAATTGCTGCCACTGGCGAACCATCCCCATCCATTCGTTGTTGAGGATGAAGACCTTGACCGGCAGGCGATACTGGCTGGCAGTGCCCATTTCCTGGATGTTCATCTGGATCGATGCTTCGCCGGCAATATCGATCACTAGAGCATCAGGATTGCCCATTTGCGCGCCGATAGCGGCGGGCAAGCCATAGCCCATGGTGCCGAGGCCGCCGCTGGTCAGCCACTTGTTGGGCGCATCAAAATGGAAATGCTGTGCTGCCCACATCTGGTGTTGGCCAACTTCGGTGGTGATGATCGGCGCTTTGTTCTTGGTAAGCTCGTACAAACGCTCAATCGCATATTGCGGCATGATCTCGGATTGGCTTGCCGGATAGTTGAGCGAGCCGACCGAGCGCCAGCCCTTGATGCGCGCCCACCATTCATCCAGATTCTGTGGCTGCAGTTTGCGGCTGTTCCAGATGGTGATCATCTGGCGGATAGCTTTGCCGACATCGGCAACAATCGGCAGGTCAACCCGTACGGTCTTGTTGATCGAACTGCGGTCGATATCGATATGGATCTTGGTGCTGCCCGGTGAGAAAGCATCGAGACGCCCAGTCACGCGATCGTCAAAACGTGCGCCAAGGCAGAGCATGACGTCGCACTGGTTCATCGCCATATTGGCTTCATAGGTGCCGTGCATGCCCAGCATGCCGAGCCATTGCTGGTCCGAAGCAGGGAAGGAGCCCAAGCCCATCAAGGTCGAAGTGACCGGTGCGCCCGAAAGCGCGGCCAGTTCGCGCAATGCAGTGCTGGCATCCGGCCCTGAATTGATGATGCCTCCACCGGTATAGAGGATAGGCGCCTTTGCCTTCGCGAGCAGTTCAACTGCCTGCGTAATCGCCGCAAAATCGGCTTCGCCTGCCGGAGCGTAGCGTTTCGCAGCGTTGACGCCATGGCGGTCAAATTCGGCCGTTGCGACCTGCACATTTTTCGGAATGTCGATGACGACGGGGCCGGGGCGACCCTGGGTGGCGATATGGAAAGCTTCTGCAACCACCGCGCCCAATTCAGATGGATCCTTCACCAGATAGTTATGCTTGGTGCAGTGACGCGTGATGCCGATCGTATCAGCTTCCTGGAAGGCATCTGAGCCGATCAGGTTGGTCGCAACCTGGCCGGTGAGGCAGATCATCGGAATCGAATCCATGAAAGCATCGGCGATGCCAGTTACGGCATTGGTTGCGCCGGGCCCTGAGGTGACGAGCACGACGCCCGGCTTCCCGGTTGAACGCGCATAGCCTTCAGCCGCATGGGCTGCACCAGCTTCGTGGCGCACAAGCACATGGCGGATCTTCGGATGCTGGAAAAGCGCGTCGTAAATCGGCAACACGGCGCCGCCGGGATAGCCGAAAACGGTGTCCACACCCTGCGCGAGCAGGGCTTCGATCAATATGTCTGCGCCGGATTTTTCGGCCACTTTTCCTGTCCTTCAAACAAACGAAGCCCGCCTATTGCTGCATCGCAACAAGGCGGGCAAGTGCGGGCTGTTACGGATTAGAAAATGGCATGTCAACAGTTAAAATTGTAATAATCTTTCAATTTGGCCTAAATCGGAGTCATTTAATGCCTCTATCCAGCGCGACCAATCCTTGGGAGGTTGGTTCCTGAACCAGGTATATTGCCGTTTTGCATATTGGCGGGTGGCGGCTTGCCCGCGCGACACCGCTTCGGCCCGGTCGATTTCTCCATTGAGCATTGCCGAGATTTCCGGAACCCCGATCGCGCGCATCACCGGTGCGTCAGCGGGGAGATTGAGCGCCAAAAGCGACCGCACTTCGTCCACGGCGCCTTGCTCCATCATTTGCTCAAAACGCTGGTCGCATCGATCATGCAGCCAATCACGTGGGGGCAAAAGGATCAGCGGACGCAGATTGACCTCATCGGCGATTCCGCCTTCGAGACGCTGGCGCCAATCGATGATGCTGGTACCCGTCGAACGGATGACTTCAAGCGCGCGTTTGACGCGGCTATCATCATTTGGCGAAAGGGCCGCTGCGCTTGCCGCATCCTCCTCCAGCAATGCCTGGTAAGCGGCGTCGGTGGGCAAGGAGCGGACCTCCTTGCGCATTTCTGGGTCGATTTCGGGGATAGGGGCAATGCCAAATAGCAATGTGCGAAGATAAAGCCCGGTTCCGCCGACCAGCAGCGGCAGCCGCTCTTCTCGCCAAGCCTGTTCGATTTCGGTTTTCGCATCTTGCGCCCAACGCGCCGCCGAACAGGTGTCGCGCCCATCGAGATATCCGAAAAGCTTGTGCGGCGCGGTCGCCATTTCCGTGGCGGCGGGTTGTGCACTCAGGATTGGCAAATGCGCATAAACTTGGGCGCTATCGGCGTTGATAACCGTCACAGGCTGCTTTTGGGCAATGTGAAGTGCCAATGCGGTCTTGCCGCTGGCCGTCGGACCGGCAATAAGCGCCAATCTTTTGCCCCCGGGCCTGTTTTGCGGATTCGTCATGACTTCAGCTTCTTCCACAAATATTGCCACACTGATAGCGGCTGATCGCCTTGAAACGGGGGCAATTTCCGAAGCAGAAGACCGGTTGCGCACTGTAGGGGGAGAGCCGGAAGGACATCACTGGCTCGAAACCGGTAAGGCGATCGACCTTTCATTTGGCGGCGATATCGCGGCTGTGCGGCAGGCTTTGCAGCCGCTTGAAGGCCAGTTCGACATTTGCGTCCAACCCTCAACGAACCGCAGAAAGATGCTGCTGGTTTCGGATATGGATAGCACGATCATTACGGTGGAATGTATCGATGAATTGGCCGATTATGCCGGCATCAAAGCAGAAATCGCCGAAATCACCGAACGCGCGATGCAAGGCGAACTGGATTTCGAAGGCGCGTTGCGCGGGCGTGTGGCGCTGTTGAAAGGTCTGCATCGCGATACCATCCGCCAATGCATCGAGGAACGGGTAAGATTGACTCCCGGTGCGGATATATTGCTGGCGACGATGCGGGGCTGGGGCGCGCACGGGCTTCTCGTTTCGGGCGGCTTTACCGATTTCGTCGCTGCCGTCGTCGAGATGGCGGGCTTTGACAGCATGGCCGCAAACCGCCTGGGCATTTCGGGCGATTATCTGGATGGAACGGTGGACGGAGCTATAGTCGATGCGCAAGAGAAAGCGCGTCAACTGCATCAGGCGCGCCAGCAGCTTGGGCTACCATCTGAACTGGTGCTCGCCGCAGGCGATGGAGCAAATGATATTTTGATGGTCGAGGCAGCGATTGACGGGGGCGGCATCGGCGCGTCTTACCGTGCAAAAGCTGCATTGGAAGCCAAAGCGAATTTTGCGATCCGACATAATGATTTGACCGCATTGCTGTTCGCGCAAGGCGTGCCACTGGCAGAATGGCAAACGGTCGATTGAACCTTCAAGCTGCCGATGGCAGTATCAATTGAGTCCATCTAGGAGCACAACGATGCGCATAATTCCGCTTTTTGCAGGTCTGGTTCTGGCAGGTTGTGCAACCTCGCAAATGGATAACGCCACAGAGGTGGCGACTGCGAAACTGTATCGCGGCGATGGAAGCGAGGCGGGCGTTGCTAAACTGGTACGCAAATCAGATGGCATTTCTCTTGAAATCGCAGCTGCAGCGCCTGGCCAGGGAAGCTTTGGAATGCACCTTCATGCCGTCGGCAAATGTGACGGCCCGGATTTCAGCTCTGCAGGGCCGCACTGGAATCCCGCAGGCAAGCAGCACGGCCACGATAATCCAGCCGGCGCACATGCTGGAGATTTTCCCAATCTCGTCAGCAATGCTGAAGAACGTATCCTGTTCAACGGCCCAGTTGAAAGCGCGGGCTGGGAAGGAGAGGGGGCACTATTCGATGCGGATGGTGTCGCGGTTGTCATCCATGAAAAGGCGGATGACTACAAAACTGACCCGAGTGGCAACAGCGGAAAGCGGATTTATTGCGGGGTTTTCACCCGCGACTAAAGCTTGTCAGCGTAAAGCAATGAACCCGGCGCAAGCTGCGACAGTACTTGCCCGATATCATCGAACGAAAAGGCAAAGCAGCCCTGGCTGCGCCCGACCTTGCCTTGCGTCGCAACCAGCGATTTGCTCACGTAGCGGGCAGGGTGAATAACGATCGCGCGGTTTTCGGCCTGATCATTTTCCGGATCGAGCCCAATCAGGCGGCGCGATGCGCCATATTTGCCGATATAGCCCTCGCCAATCAGGTAAGCCCCAGACGATGTCGCCTCCGATCCCGGAACATTGGAGAATTGCTGCAATCGGCCGCTATGCGTACGATCAGAGCCAATGCCATGTGACACCAGCAATGTCGTATTGTTGCCGTTAAGCAGGTTGAACAAATGGAAACGCGGCAGACCGGATGGCTGGGAAAAATCGGCTATCGCGAGCATGTCGCGACTGAAAATCTTATCGCCGTGCCTCGCCAGCGCAGCCCCTGCGCGTGCAAGCAATCGTGGATCCAGTTCGACTGCGGCAGTCGACTGGGCATAGGCGCCAGCCAGCGGAAATGAGGCGCAGGCGACGCCTGCACCTGCAAGAACGCTGTTCCGGATAAATTGGCGACGACCCACCTGTTTCATTGACATCAAGGTAAGCGACAAGTCTTACCAATAGAAGTATCGCATCCGCATTTCAGCGCAAAATTGCGGCATTTCGCCTTAGGCCTTCGTTCTAAGCAGCCTTTGCCAATCCGGTTAAAACGCGACGAAATGGGGCTTCAATTGTGCAATTCCATTTGATTTTTGAGCGTTTTTTCAGCATATCAACTGCAAGTGTGTAATAATGTTTTCAAACAGGGCTTCACAATGCTTGCGTTAAATTTGCGGCGACTTGCCATGGGTGGTTTGGCGGTAATGCTGGCCGCATCGGCGCAGGCGCAAGTGCCTTCGGCTCCGAACGATCCTGCGGTTGTGGTTGCTCCCCAAGCGACGCCCATCCCCGCAACCGAAACCCCTCCGGTTGACGTTCCGGCACCGCAAACTGACCCTGTGGCGCCGCAACCTGTGCCGCAGGTTGAGCCTCAGCCAGAACCGAAACCAAAGCCGGTTAAAAAGGGCCCGCCCGACAGCCTCAAACCGGGGCAATTCGTATGGGAAAAGCGGGATTCCTATGCAAACCCACTGCGCATGGTGATCGTCCTGGATATCCAGCGCATGTATGTATTTGATGGTGACGACCTGGTCGGGTTCACCACCGTTTCCACAGGCAAAAAAGGCAAGGAAACGCCCACCGGGGTGTTCAACATCCTGCAGAAAAAAGTTTACCACGAGTCCAATATCTACGCCAACGCGCCAATGCCCTTCATGCAGCGGCTGACATGGGATGGGATTGCGCTGCATGAGGGCTATAACCCTGGCTATCCGGCTTCGCATGGCTGCATCCGCCTGCCGAAGATTTTCGCCAAGGCGTTGTACGATGCGACAGTGATGGATGGGCAGGTGGTCATCCTTGAAAGCCTTTCAAAGCCTCTGCCCAAGCCGCAACCGGCACCAGAAGCTCCTGTTGAACCAGCGCCGACTCCATCCGAGCAGCCAACACAGCCGTCGCCACTAACCAAAAAATGAAGCTTTCCCCTAGGGAAGGGGATGTTGACGTTTACGCTAACGTAAACTAGAGTCGCGGCAGCCTCTAAAGGGAGAAGGTGGCGCGGCAATGAGCAATATGATGGCAAACGGGAAACCGGCAGATGCGACGATCGAGACACCCGATGCGCTCGGCCGTGAAAGCTACACGATTTCCGACCTGTCGGCCGAGTTCGACGTAACCGCGCGTGCGCTCCGCTTTTATGAGGATCAGGGATTGATCTCTCCTGAACGGCAGGGATTGGCGCGGATCTACTCCAAGCGCGATCGCGCCCGTCTGGCCTGGATTCTTCGTGCAAAGCGCGTCGGATTCAGCCTTGCCGAAATCCGTGAAATGATCGATCTTTACGACTTGAACGATGGCCGCAATGTCCAGCGCCGCGTTACGATCATGAAATGCCGGGAGCGGGTCGAACTGCTCAAAAAGCAACGGCAGGATCTGGATAGCGCAATCGCGGAGCTGACCGAATTTGTGAACCTGGTCGAAAAAGTCGAAGCCGAGGAAACCAAGGCAGCCTGATCTGCCTTTTGACAATCAGAGGACCATATGCCGCAATATAAGGCGCCGCTGCGCGATACGCTTTTCATTCTCAACGAAGTTCTGGGCATCGACAAATATGCCAATTTGCCGGGTTTCGAAAATGCCAGCGCCGATATGGTCGAGGCGATCCTGACCGAAGGCGCGAAATTTGTCGAAAATGAGCTTTTCCCCCTGAATGTCGTGGGCGACAAACAAGGGTGCACCCGTCATGCCGACGGTTCGGTGACAACGCCCGATGGTTTCAAGGAAGCGTATAAGGCCTATTGCGAAGCCGGCTGGGGCACGCTTTCGGCGCCTGTCGAATATGGCGGGCAAGGCATGCCGCACATCCTGTCGATGGCGTTCGAAGAATATATGGCAAGTTCGAACATGGCATTCGCCATGTATCCCGGGCTGACGCACGGTGCGGTATCTGCAATTCTCGTGAAAGGCAGCGACGAGCAGAAGGCGACTTATGCGCCCAATATGATCAGCGGCAAATGGACGGGTACGATGAACCTGACCGAGCCGCATTGCGGCACCGATCTTGGCCTCATACGGACGAAGGCGGTGCCGAATGGTGACGGCAGCTATGCGATTACAGGCACCAAAATCTTCATCTCGTCGGGCGATCACGACCTTGCCGAAAACATCATCCATCTTGTTCTCGCGAAGACACCCGACGCGCCCGATAATGTGAAGGGCATTTCGCTGTTTATCGTCCCCAAATTCCTTGTGAATGCAGATGGGTCGCTTGGCGCGCGCAACACGCTCGGCTGCGGCTCGCTCGAACATAAAATGGGTATCCATGGCAACGCCACCTGCGTGATGAACTATGATGGCGCGACCGGCTATATGGTCGGCGAGGAAAACAAAGGTCTCGCAGCCATGTTCATCATGATGAACATCGCACGACTGGGCGTGGGCCAACAGGGCCTTGGCGTGGCCGAAGTGGCCTATCAGAACGCCGTGCAATATGCGCATGATCGCCGCCAGGGCCGCGCCTTGACTGGTCCACAGGACACCAGCGAAAAGGCCGACACCTTGTTCGTCCATCCCGACGTGCGCCGTATGTTGATGGACTCAAAGGCGTTTACCGAAGGTATGCGTGCGCTTTGCCTCAACGGTGCCTTGCTTGCAGACTTGATCCACAGCGGCCAAACCGAAGAAGAGCGCGTTGCAGCTGACGACCTGCTTTCATTGCTGACCCCGGTCATCAAAGGTTATGGCACCGACAAGGGCTATGAAGTCGCGACCAATGCACAACAGGTCTATGGCGGCCATGGCTATGTAGGCGAATGGGGCATGGAACAATATGTCCGCGATGCCCGCATCACCATGATCTATGAAGGCGCCAACGGCGTTCAGGCGATGGACCTTGTCGGTCGTAAGCTCGCGCAAAATGGCGGGCGTGCCGTGCAGGCCTTCTTCAAGCTGGTCGATGATGAATGCGCTGCTGCCAAGGGCTCAAAGCTCGAAGATTTTGCGACAAGGCTTGAAAAGGCCAATGGCGAACTCAAGGCCGCAACGATGTGGTTCATGCAAAATGGTATGGCAAATCCGAACAATGTTGGGGCCGGTGCACACCATTATATGCACATCATGGGCATTGTAGCTTTGGGGCTGCAATGGCTGCGCATGGCGACCGCTGCCCAGACTGCACTCGACGCAGGCTCGGGCAACGCCAAATTCTACGAAGCCAAGCTGGTGACGGCGCGTTATTTCGCCGAACGCTTCATTCCTGATTGCGGTGCGCTGCGTCGCAAGATCGAAGCAGGCAGCGAAGCCATTATGGCTTTGGAGCCGGAGATGTTCCAGGCTGCCTGATATGGCATCCGGGTAATCCGCCGAAGCAATGCCCGTCGTTCGAGAAGGGCAAAATTGCTGGCGGATAGCCCGGGCCAACCGCGTCTCGGTGGTGGTCGATGCCGCCGACTATTTCCATTTTGTGCGCGAGTTGTGTGAAGAAGCACAAAACCTGCTGCTGTTCATTGGCTGGGATTTCGACACCCGCTTAGCGCTCGAGCTCGGCGATCGATCGCGACGGTACCGGCTTTCAACCTTTTTCCTGAGGCTGGCGCGGAAAGACCGGCATCGCCAGATTGCCATTCTCAAATGGCGCTTTGGCGCTTTGAAACAGTTTTTGATCCCGACAAGTGCGTGGACATTGGTGCGCTGGGCGGCCACCCGTGCCATTCGTTTTCGCTTTGACGGGGCGCATCCTGCAGGTTGCAGCCACCACCAAAAGATTGTCGTCGTGGACGATAGTATCGCCGTATGCGGCGGCATCGATCTTGCCTGCGGCCGGTGGGATACGCCGCAGCATCTGGACGATGATCCCAAACGCGTTTTTCCCAACGGCAAACCGACTAAGCCATGGCATGACATCACCATGCTGATGGACGGTGATGTGGCGACCGCGTTGGGCGAGCTGGCGCGGGATCGCTGGGCAGTCGCCGGGGGCAAACCGTTGCCGGAGGTTCGCAAGGTCAATCCCAAATGGCCGAACGATGTTTCAGTGCTGTTTGAAAATGTCGATCTTGCAATTGCCTGAACCCGTGCCTGCTACGGCGAAGTAGAAGAGGTACGAGAAATCGAGAAGCTCACCCTCGACATAATAGCTGCCGCAAAGCGCTTTATTTATATCGAGAATCAGTATCTTACCTCTGCAAAGATTTCGGCGGCAATCGCCACGAGGATGACGGAGGCCAATCCACCCGATGTGGTCGTCGTTATGCCGCGCTCGGGGGACGGGTGGCTCGAGCAAATGGCGATGGATGCCGCGCGGGTGCAGTTGGCGCGAGCGATTGGGAAGGTCGACAAGGGCGACAGATTCCGCATCTATGTGCCGCTGACCAAAGGCGGCGAGGACATTTATGTCCATGCCAAGCTGATGATAGTCGATGACAGGATCTTGCGGATTGGTTCCGCCAATCTCAACAATCGCTCGTTGGGTCTGGATAGCGAATGCGACATGGTGCTCGATGCGGCCTTGCCTGCCAACCAAGGGTGTGAAAAAGCGATATCCGAATTGCGCACGCGATTAATGGCTGAGCATCTGGGCGTCGAAGTGGAGGCTGTCGCAGCCCAAATGAAGACGGGCGGATCGTTGGTGGACACGATCGAAACGCTTCGCGGTGATGGAAAAACGCTGGAACTGCTCGATCTCGAAAAGCCCGGTCCGCTCGACAAACTGATTGCCCAAAATGAACTGCTCGATCCCGAGCATGCGGATGGCTTTTTCGAACCGTTGCAGCAACGGGGTTTACGTCGGCGCTGGCGGGAGGGAAGGGCGCGAATAGCAAAAAGGCTCGCGCGTCGCAGGGCGACGAACCGTTAGCCTGCGCTCTACTTGCGACAGTCGGAATGCGACGGGCGGTTAATCCCGATGCACCATTCCATTCAACGATTGCTGCTTTTCAACTGCTCGACTTCATAGAAAAACGCGTTCCGACAGGGGGTTGTGAGAAAGAGGAGCAACCGATGTCGATGAGCCGGAAATGGTCGCAAAACCCGATGGCGTGGGCCGCTGCAATGGCGCTGATACTGCCTTTTGCTGTGGGCGCCGTGCATGCTGCGGAACCCGCCAAGCCAGCAGCACCGTCTGACGCACCGGTTCCACCGCCAACAATTGATAGCGATGGAGATGGGAGAGCAGATGCATGGGATCGCGATGGAAATGGCAAGGCTGATGCTTGGGATACCAATGGCGATGCCAAGCCTGACCAGTTTGATGATGATGGCGACGGCAAGCCTGACGTTAGGCGCTAAAGTTATCAGGCCCGCGGGTCGCCAAGGGACGGGCCGGAGCCGGGGCGGAGCAATCCGCCCCGGTGTCTCTTATTCCACCGGCAGGAAATCGGGAACCGACAGATAGCGTTCGCCGGTATCGTAGTTGAAACCAAGTACACGGCTGCCAGCGGGGAGTTCCTTCAGTTTCTGGCTGATGGCGGCAAGCGTTGCGCCGGAGGAGATGCCGACCAGCATACCTTCTTCACGTGCCGCACGGCGGGCCATTTCCTTTGCATCTTCGGGATCGACCTGAATCACTCCGTCGATCAACTGGGTATGCAGGTTTGCCGGAATGAAACCTGCCCCAATGCCCTGGATCGGGTGTGGGCCTGGCTGGCCCCCGCTGATCACGGGGGACAAAGTCGGTTCCACGGCATAGACCTTCAGATTGGGCCATGCCTCCTTCAAAACCTTTGCACAGCCAGTTATATGGCCGCCGGTACCAACGCCGGTAATCAATACATCGATTGGGCTATCCTTGAAGTCGGCAAGGATTTCAGGGCCGGTAGTGCGGACGTGGACATCGACATTGGCGGGGTTTTCGAACTGCTGCGGCATCCATGCGCCGGGGGTGCTTTCGACCAGTTCAATCGCGCGCTCAATCGCGCCCTTCATGCCCTTTTCTCGCGGGGTCAGGTCGAATGTCGCGCCATAAGCAAGCATCAGTCGCCGACGCTCAACCGACATGCTCTCGGGCATCACCAGAACCAGCTTGTAGCCTTTGACCGCTGCGACCATTGCCAGGCCAACACCAGTGTTGCCGCTGGTCGGCTCGATGATAGTTCCACCGGGTTTAAGGCTGCCATCCTTTTCCGCCGCTTCGATCATGGCAAGGCCAATGCGATCCTTGATCGAACCGCCCGGATTGGAGCGTTCGGATTTGATCCAGACTTCGGCATCGCCAAACATCCGCTGCAGGCGAATATGCGCGCTTTTGCCTATGGTTTCGAGGATGGAGTTGGCCTTCATGTGCGAGGTTCCTTTGCTTCACGAAATTGCGGCTCAAACGTCCGGGCGTTTTTGAGTTCGGGGAACAGTTTGGCCCAGATACCGGTGATGAGGATAGCGCCTGCGCCGCCGAATACAACCGCGCCGACAGGGCCGAGCAGTGCGGCGGCAAAGCCAGATTGCAGCTCGCCCAATTCGTTGGAAGCCGAGATCGCGAGGCCGGAGACCGAGCTGACCCGGCCGCGCATGGCATCGGGGGTGTTGAGCTGCACCAGCGAGCCGCGGACATAGACCGAAAGCATGTCGGCCGCGCCCAATATTGCCAACATCGATAGCGCCACCGCCATCGATGCACCCATATCGAGCCAGTCGATTTCGGCATTGCCGAACAGGTGCTCGCCAATGATGTGCGAGTAACCAAAGCCGATGGTGGCAATGCCGAATACGACGACCGCCCAAAGCATCTTGGCACCGACATTGTGCTTCAGCGGTTTGAAGGCGAGATAGATGGCGACGATCGCTGCGCCAAATGCTGGAGCAGCACGAAGCTGGCCCAATCCATCCGGGCCGACATGAAGGATATCGCGCGCATAAACGGGTAACAGCGCGGTAGCGCCCGCGAGCAACACAGCGAACAGATCTAGCGTAATGGCACCAAGCAGAAAACGTTCGGACCAGGTATATTTCATCCCCTCAACCATCATCCGCACCGGATGCTTTTTCTCGTCCATTGGTGGCGGATATACTGGGCGGACAGTCGAAATCGCGATGCTGGAAAGGACCAGCAAGCTAACCGTCATCCAATAGGAGCCAGCGGCATTTTGCGCATACATCAAGCCGCCGACAGCAGGGCCGATCACCGAAGCGCTTTGCCACGCAATCGAACCAAGCGCGATTGCGCGGGGCAGGGATTCGGGGGGGACGATATTGGGCGCGATTGCCGCCATCGAAGGGCCAACGAAAACACGGGCTACACCGTGCAATGCGGCAAGCAGGAACAACAGCGGCAGGTTTAGCGCATCATTATAGGTCAACAGGCCAAGTGCCAGCGCTGCACCCGCATCGACCATATTGGCAAAGATTGCGACCCGACGGCGCTCAAACCTGTCGGCAGCCCAGCCTGCGACGGGCGTCAACAAAGCGAGCGGAATGAATTGCACCAAACCGAGCAACCCGAGTTGGAAAGCCGCCTGCTTTGGTGACATGCCATAATCGGTGCGTGCAATGTCGTAGACTTGCCAAGCGATCACGACGACCATCGACATCGTGGCAATCACCGCCATGAAGCGGGCGAGCCAATAACGGCGGTAATCAGGTATCGCGAAAGGATGCGGTGCGGACGACATGCTCATTTGTCGCCTATCTGCTTCGCCGAAGCAGTGCAATCGCCCTGTGCTACGTCCAGCTAAAGTTGTGCTTTGCATGGCTTTCTGTGCCGCTCATCGAATTCGCTCTGGAACTAGTGGACATTCGGGTGCAGCATCGCAGGCATCAACATGCATTCGGGGAGAAACAGCATGAAATTGAAACAAGCGGCTTTGGCCGTCTCACTGGCCGCGTTGGTGATCACCGGCGGCTGCAAGAAAGTGGACGGCGACCCTTCCGCAGTCACAGCCAATGATGGAAGCGAATGGGGAGGTTTCGTCGAGAAATTCCTCGACGGTTATTTCAAGATCAACCCCACATTCGCGGTCTATCAAGGCAAGCACGAATTTGATGGGGAACTACCCGATTGGTCGCCCGAGGGCATAAAGGCTGCGATCGCGTATCGCAAACAGGCGATCGCCGATGCCAAAGCGATCGATGCGTCCAAACTGACCGATGCGCAGAAATTCGAGCGCGACTATCTGGTGCATGCGATGGAGGGTGAGCTTTTCTTCCTCGAAGATGCGGACATGCTGCACAAAAACCCGTCGGCCTATGTCGGCGTCCTTGATCCCAATGTGTACATCGCGCGCCCCTATGCGGATGCCGAAACGCGGATGAAGGCATTCATCAAATATGCCAACAATGTTCCCAAAGCCGCAGAGCAGATCAAGGCGAACCTGAAGCTACCGCTACCTGCGACGTTCGTAAAAATTGGGACAGCAGGTTTCGGTGGTTTTGCCGATTATTACACCGGCGATGCCAAAAAGGCCTTTGCTGAAGTGAAGGACGCCGAACTGCAAAAGCAGTTTGACGAAGCGGCGACCAAAGCCGCTGCGGCAATGAAGGATCTGGCCGGCTATATCGGTTCGCAACCCGGCACCGATGGCGGCTATGCCCTTGGTGCGGACAAGTTCGCCAAAATGGTTTTGAAGACCGAAGGGGTGAATGTTTCGCTCGATGAGCTTGAAGCGATTGGCCAGGCTGACCTGAAACGGAACCAGGATGCGCTCGCCAAAGCATGCGCGGTTTATGCTCCCGGTGCGTCGATGCAGGATTGCATGAGCAAGATGGGAGCCAACAAGGCAGCCGATGGTCCGGTTGCCGAGGCGCGCCGCCAATTGCCCCCATTGAAGCAGTTCCTGATCGACAAGGATATCGTTTCAATCCCCGGCGCCGAAGAGGCGAAGGTCGAAGAATCGCCGCCCTATAATCGGCAAAACAGCGCCTATATCGATATTCCCGGACCCTATGAGAAAGGCCTCCCGTCGGTTTATTACATCTCTCCGCCGGATCCCACTTGGGACAAGGCGACGCAGGACGGGTTTGTACCGGGCAAATATGATCTGCTGGGTACATCGGTGCACGAGGTGTGGCCCGGCCACTTCCTCAATTTCCTCCATTCGAACCGGTCAAAGTCGATCTTTGGCAAGTTGTTCGTCGGCTATGCCTTTGCCGAAGGCTGGGCACATTATACCGAGGAAATGATGATGGATGCGGGGTTGGGCGATACTACCGCTTCACCCGAGGAAGCGGCGGAAATGAAGATCGGCCAGCTTTCTAACGCTTTGCTACGCAACTGCCGCTATCTGTCCGCCATTGGCCTGCATGCGCGCGGCATGACGGTTGCCCAGTCTGAGGAGCTGTTCAAGACGCAATGCTATCAGGATGCCGGAAACAGCAAGCAGCAAGCCGCGCGCGGCACCTATGATCCTGCCTATCTGAACTATACGATGGGTAAGCTGATGATCCGCAAATTACGCGATGATTGGACCAAGGGAGACCGTAAAAAGTGGAAGGCGTTCCATGACGAATTCCTGTCTTATGGCGGCCCGCCCATCCCGATGGTGCGGCAAGCGATGATGAAAGAGAAAGAGGCCAAAGCCGTCTTTTAAGCTAAGAGCCCTCTCCCCTTCGTGGGGAGGGGGTCTCATTTGGGGTTGGCGCCGTCCTTTGTCTCTGATCGCGCCGAACTTTCGTCCTGATTCCAGGCCAGCCAGTTTTCAAACTCATCATATCGCAGCGGGTTCATGAATTTGACCCCGGCTTGTTCGTCTCGGTTCCAGACTATTGAAACTTTGCGGCGGGATAACCCGGCGATAACAAGCGTGAAATTTTCTGCAGGTTTCAAACTGCGCACCTTGTCCAGCCGCACCCCGTTTGCAGAAATATCGATCGCTTCGCAGTGAATGCTACGTTGATCGGATTCGAGCTTGGCGGGGACCTTGCAATTGTATCGCGGTAAACGCGGTTTCACGCGGGCAATCGAAATCCCTGTCTTTTTCAGAACCGCATCCAGATCGGCCGCTTCGGTGAATTCGACACCCGCATAGGCACCATTTTGCCAACGTACCGTTCCGGCGATGGAGAGGTTCGATCGAAATTCGATCCGGATTTCATCGCCAATGGACATTTTGGCCCTCGTCTCGATTTTAGCACCACCTGATGAGATATTATGTACACGGCACAGCAATTCGCGCCCGGCTACATCGAGCTTGGCGACAAGCATAACCGAAATCTGGCGCGCATTTTCCCGGCGATCCGGTTGCGGTATCAGAATGAAGTCGTCGACCTCAGTCGCGACATCATTTTTGAACTCAACCCTGCTATTTAATTCCATAGCCCGACCGATCCCCAATCGACACGAATGTCACCATTGGGAATAACGGCTGTTCCCTTGTAAAATTTATCAATTCTTTTGGCTAATCGCGGAAGCGCTTAACTGCGCACTTATCGTTACGTAATTCAATTATTTCAGGCAGTTTTATGGTTAAGCAATTGACACGAAGCTATCCATGACGCGTTTGCGACCTGATTGTTCAAACTCAATTTCCAGCTTGTTGCCCTCGATATCCTCTATCGAGCCATAGCCAAACTTTTCGTGGAATACCCGCATGCCGATGGCGAGATCGCTACGGCCCTGCGCGCCAAGGCCGACCGCAGGCTTGCTGACTTCCTGCACTTTTTGTGGCCGCGGGTTGAATCCGCCAGAGGTTGCGGCGCGTTGCCAGCCGGGTCCACGAGCGTTGCTGCGGCCTTGGTTCGCCGCTGCCAGATGGGCGAAAGGATCGGAGCGCTCAGACCAGTTGGCCCGCCACAGCGACGCACCTCCGGTCATCGTCTGTTCGTTTTCGACATGCTCGGGCGGTAGTTCGTCGATGAAGCGGCTGGGGATACTGCTGGTCCATTGACCGTAAATACGCCGGTTGGCGGCATGGGTGATGGTGCATTTTTCGCGGGCACGCGTAATCGCCACATAAGCGAGGCGTCGCTCCTCCTCGAGACTGGCCATTCCGCCTTCATCAAGCGCGCGCTGCGAAGGGAAAACGCCATCCTCCCAACCTGCGCAAAAGACATGGTTGAATTCGAGTCCCTTAGCCGCGTGGATTGTCATGATGGTGATCACTTCTTCATGCGCACCCGCATCATTATCCATAACCAGGCTTACATGCTCCAGGAAGTCGCCCAGCGTCTCATATTCCTCCATCGCGCGGACAAGTTCCTTGAGGTTGTCGAGCCGTCCCGATGCTTCGACGCTGCGTTCGGCCTGTAGCATCGCAGTATAGCCGCTGTCTTCTAGCACCAGTTCGGTAAGCGCCGATGGGGGCAGGGTGGCCGCACTGTCGCGCCAACGTGCAATATCGATCACCAGATCGGAAAGCGATTTGCGGGCCTTGCCGGTCAGTTCGTCGGTTCCGACTATGCGGGCTGCGCCTACCGACAGTGGAACGCCTTCTGCGCGCGAGGCGCGATGGATTTTCTCGACCGCCTTGTCACCAATCCCGCGCTTTGGCGTGTTGACGATGCGTTCAAAGGCGAGGTCGTCTGCCGGTTGGTTGATGATGCGCAGATAGGCGATGGCATCGCGGATTTCCGCGCGCTCGTAAAAGCGGAAGCCGCCTATAATCTTGTAATTGAGGCCGATCTGGATGAACCGATCTTCAAATTCGCGTGTCTGAAACTGCGCGCGAACCAAAATGGCAATGTCGTTGAGCGACACCTGCTTATACTGCAGCGCCTCTATTTCCTCTCCGATACGCCGCGCTTCCTCAGGCCCGTCCCATACACCGAGCACCCGCACCTTTTCGCCGCTGTCGAGATCGGTCCAAAGCGTCTTTCCCAACCGGCCACTGTTCGATTCAATCAGGCCCGATGCTGCAGCAAGGATGTGGGGCGTCGAACGGTAATTCTGCTCAAGCCGGATGATCTTGGCGCCGGGGAAATCCTTTTCGAAACGCAGGATATTGGCCACTTCCGCCCCACGCCAGCTGTAGATCGACTGGTCGTCATCGCCGACACAGGCGATATTCTTGCGCTTCTGTGCGAGCAGACGCAGCCACAGATATTGGACGGCGTTGGTGTCCTGATATTCGTCGACCAGAATATATTTGAACTTTTCCTGATACTCCTCAAGCACATCGCGGTTGTTTTTGAGCAGCGTCAGATTGTGCAGCAGCAGGTCGCCAAAATCGCAGGCGTTGAGCTCGCGCAGGCGCGCCTGATAGACGGTGTACATCGCCTGGCCCTTGCCATCGGCGTAGAGCGCACTTTCGCCTGCATCGAGGTCCGCCGGTGTCAGTCCCTTATTTTTCCATTTGTCGATCAGTGAAGCCAGGCTGCGGGCGGGCCAGCGTTTTTCATCAAGGTCGGCAGCTTCAATCAACTGTTTGAGCAACCGTAGTTGGTCGTCGGTATCGATGATGGTGAAGTTGCTCTTAAGGCCCAATAACTCTGCGTGGCGGCGCAGCATCTTTGCACCGATCGAGTGAAAGGTGCCGAGCCAGGGCATGCCTTCCACAGCATCGCCGATCATCCGCCCCATGCGCTCCTTCATCTCGCGCGCGGCCTTGTTGGTGAAGGTGACCGCGAGGATTTCCGAAGGCCATGCCAACCGTTCGGCGATGATATGCGCGAGGCGCGCAGTTAGCGCCGCCGTCTTGCCCGTGCCTGCACCTGCGAGAACCAAAACGGGGCCCTCGGTGGTCAGTACGGCTTCTCGCTGCGGCGGATTTAATCCTTCGAGCCAGGGATATTGCGGGGCAGGCGGGTTGTGAGTCACGCGCGAACGATTAGGGAACATGGGCGGCGGGGGCAATGCACTTTTCCGCTTTCCTTTGCGTGCGGGCGATGCCAGCAAGGGCGGCATGACACAGGGGACAATGCAGGGCGCATCGCATAAGCGCATTCTCGGCGCGGCGATGGCAGGGACAGCGGTCGAATTTTACGACTTCTACATTTTCGCGACGGCGGCCTCGCTGGTTTTCGGGCCGTTGTTCTTCCCGACGTCCAGTCCCGAAGCGCAATTGCTGCAAAGCTGGCTGACCTTCGCGCTGGCCTTCATCGCAAGGCCGGTGGGGGCGCTGGTGTTCGGCCATTATGGAGACCGGATCGGACGCAAGGCGACGCTCGTCTGGTCGTTGATGATCATGGGGGTTTCGACCTTCCTCATTGCGTTCCTGCCCAGCTATGCCGTTGCTGGCTGGATCGCTCCCTTGCTGCTGTGCATCCTGCGCTTTGGCCAAGGCTTTGGGCTTGGCGGCGAATGGGGCGGAGCGGCGTTGCTCGCGGTTGAAAATGCGCCTGAGGGCAAGAAGGCACGCTATGGCATGTTCCCGCAACTGGGCGCGCCGGTAGGGTTCATTCTGTCGAATGGCTTGTTCCTGATATTGGGCCTGATCCTTTCGGACGCCGATTTCCGCGAATGGGGCTGGCGCATTCCTTTTCTGTTGAGCGCTGCGCTCGTGGGGATTGGCCTGTGGGTGAGGCTGAAGCTCACCGAGACTCCGGCTTTCGCCGCTTCCCTGGAAGAAGCCCCTCCGCCTAAAGTTCCGGTGGCCGAGGTGGTGCGCACGCATTCGTTGCAGCTTTTTGGCGGCACCTTTGCGGCCATAGCTTGTTTCGCGATCTTCTATCTCTCGACCGCCTTCGCGCTGGGCTACGGCACAACCAAGCTGGGCATGGCGCGTGAGGATTTCCTTGGCGTGCAGCTGGTCGCGATCCTGTTCATGGCAGCGGGCATCATCGTCTCAGGCTATTGGGCAGACCGGACACGCCCGGCTTTTGTGTTAAGCTGGGGTTGTGCTGCGATGTTTGTCGCCAGTTTCACCACCGCGCCATGGCTTGGCAGTGGTAACCTGTTCCTGACCGGTGTGTATCTGTCTCTGCTGCTGTTCGTGATGGGGCTGGTTTACGGCCCGCTGGGTGCATGGCTGCCGGGCCTGTTCCCGGCGCGGGTCCGCTATACCGGCGCGTCGATCTGCTTTAACGCGGCGGGGATACTTGGCGGGGCGCTGGCGCCCAATATCGCGCTCCAACTATCGGAGCAGGGCCTTGAATATGTGGGTTACTATCTCGCTGTGATTGCCGTGCTTAGCCTGTTCGGCTTGCTACTTCTGAAATCGCGCGACGAGGCGGCCGTCTAGTATAGCCAGACCAATTGCGATCAACGCTGCCCCGACAATCTGCCCGCCCGACAGGCTTTCGCCAAGGAAGGCGATGCCAAGGATAACGGCGAGGATTGGCATGAGGAATGCCACCAACTGTGCATTCGATGCCCCCGAACGGTCGATCAGCCGGAAGTAGAGCGTATAGGCCAGCGCTGTCGAAAATAGCGCCAGCGTCAATCCCGCCAAGGTGGAATCAAGGCGCGGCGTGGCCATTGTCCAGGGCTGGTCGACCAGCACGACGACCGGCACCATCATCAACGCAGCCATCATCGTTTGACCGGTTGCAACCGCCATCGGCGTCAATTCGGTCTGCGACAGGCGTCGGCCATAGATGGCGGCAAAGCTGTAGAAGATGGTCGAGATTATGCAGGCAATCTGCGCGAGCAGGTTATTCGAAAGCCCCTTCATTGCTTCCGGACCGACCATGACGACAATTCCCGCCATGCCGATGAGCACGCCAAGGATGCGGGCCGGGGTGGCCTTTTCATCGCTGGTTAGGAAATGCGCGGTGATCACGCCCCAGAGCGGGGTGGTGGCGTTGAGGATCGAGGCATAGCCGCTGTCGAGATATTGCTGGCCCCAGAAAAACAGGATGAAGGGCAGGGCGCAATTGAGCGCGCCGACCACTGCGAGCAAGCCCCAGACGCGCGCTTGGCTCGGCAGGCGTTGCCCCATCAGCCGCATCGCAATCCACATCGGTGGAACGGCGAGCACCAGGCGCATGAATACAAGAGTGATGGGCGGATAGCTGCGCAAACCAACTTCGATCAGAAAGAAAGCACCGCCCCAAAGGATCGAAAGGATTCCGATCAGCAACCAGCCGGTGCCGTCCAGTTTGGGGCTTTGTGTCATTCGGGTTTGCTTTCAGGCCGCAGCAAAGTGACCCGCGCCTTCCCAATATCGCGGATGGTATCGATCTCGAAACCCTTCACTTCGGTGTCTTCGCGATTGCCGGTTTCGATGCTGATAAGCGCGCCCGGAGCAATCCAACCCAGCCTTGCAAGTTTGTCGAGGGCAACTGAACCGGCGCCGGTGCCATAAGGCGGATCCATAAGGATCAGATCAAATGGTTTGCGCGCCGGACCCAGCATCAATGCCGATCCACGGCGGACTTCGCTTTGCGAACCTGCCCCCAATTTGGCGATGTTGCTTTCCAGCGCCTCCAGCGCCGCACGGTCTTGCTCCACGAAAACGCAATAAGCCGCCCCACGCGAAAGCGCCTCCAGCCCCAGCGCGCCCGAACCAGAAAACAGGTCGAGCACTTGCAGGCCCTCGAACGACCCAAGGCGGCTGGTGAGCATCGAAAACAGCGTTTCGCGCGTTCGGTCTGCGGTTGGGCGCGTGGTATCGCCTTTGGGTGCAACCAAAGGTCGTGAACGCCATGTCCCCGAAATGATCCTCATGCTTTCAGTGTATTCCGGAAATTGATCAGGTCGACGCGGCGAATTTCGTGCACTGCTCCTACAGGAAGGTCTGCCAGTTCAAACGGGCCATAGCGGGTGCGGATCAGGCGGCTTACTTCCAGCCCGAAATGTTCGAGCACGCGGCGAACTTCCCGGTTCTTGCCCTCGGTCAGCGTCATTTCCAGCCAGCCATTGCGACCGGTGCGGCGCTCGAGATTGGCATCGATCTTGCCATAACGGACGCCGTCAATCTCGATGCCGTGGATCAGTTCTTCGAGCTGCGCCTGGCTGATATCGCCAAAGGCGCGTGCGCGGTAAGTGCGCTCCACGCCTGTCGAGGGAAGCTCCATCTGGCGTTTGAATTCGCCATCGTTGGTTAGCAGCAGCAACCCTTCGGTATTAAGGTCGAGCCGCCCGATCGGCATCAGGCGTGGCAGATCCTTGGGCAGCATATCGTAAATTGTCTTTCGGCCCGAAAAATCGCGTTCGGCGGTTAGGCAGTTGGCGGGCTTGTGGAACAAATAGAGCTTTGTTGGCTCTGGCTGTTTCACCGGCTGGCCATCGACTGCGACGCCATGCAGCGATTTGAGCAAGGTCGCCGGTGTTTCCACTTTTTCGCCGTTCAGCGTGATGCGACCGTCGGCAATCATGCGCTCAATCTCGCGGCGTGAGGCCACGCCGGCACGGGCCAGCAGCTTGGCGATGCGCTCTTCGCCATCCTTGCGCTCCAGTGCGCCCTTTGATTGGGCATCGTCGCGCTGCGGTTTGGGCTTGCGCTGCTTATCCCATTTGAGGCGAACAGGCTTTGACGCCGCAGTGCGCGGCGCGGGCTTGCCTGTTGCCGGGCGCTTCGAAGGCGGGCCTTTTGCCGGCGGGCGTTTTGAGGGTGGTTGAGCCATAGGCGCGCCATGCCCGAGTTGGTTCCAAAAGTCACGAGGCGGTTGCATCGGGGCTGTTAAAGACATTGGCGGTTCAGGAATTTGGCGTTAGTCAGACGAGCAATATATTCGGGGAGGTCGCATGTCGGTTGATTTAATCCGCTTCATCATTTTTGCGGCTATGCTGATTGGCTTGGTGGCGATTGCACTGACCAGCAAGACATTCCGTCCCTATATTCGCAAAGCCCCGCTCGTGGCATTCCTGCTTGGCATTTCGAGCGGGTTCCCCCTTACCTTGCTGGTCGCAACGATGACCTTCTGGTTGGCCAAGGTCGGGATTGATACCGCGACCATCGGCTTCGCCGTCGCGCTTGGCATTCCTTACACAATCAAATTTCTGTGGGCACCGCTTGTCGACAAACTGCATCTGCCTTTCCTGACCAAGACATTCGGCCAACGGCGTGGCTGGCTGTTCTTTATCCAGGCCCTGCTGTTCGTTTCGGTGTGGCAGCTGGGGGCAAGCAACCCGCAGCCAGGGCAGTTGGGAACCTTTGCCATTTGGGCGCTAATCACAGCATTTCTATCGGCGACACAGGATATCGTTATCGATGCGTATCGTATCGAAATCCTTGATGAAGAAGAGTTTGCGCACGGCACCGCGACCAATCAGTTCGGTTATCGCACTGGCAATCTGATTGCGGGCGCAGGCACAATCTATTTTGCCTCGGCTGAGGGGCTGGGGCTAGGCTGGGCAACCGCTTATGGCCTAACCGCATTCTGCATCATTCCGGCGATCATCGGCGCGCTCTGGATTGGGCCGGGGCGCTTCGTTGATCGGTTTGAGCATGTTTCAGGCATGAAGCCCGGCCAATGGCTGACCGAGGCTGTGGTCAATCCGTTCCGCGAGTTTCTGACGCGTCACGGTGCCTTTATCATTCTCGGCTTTGTATTGGTGTACAAGGTTGGCGATGCAATGGGGCAGGCCATGCTCAGCCCGATGATCGTCGATCTCGGCTTTGCCGATCTGGACTATATTTCCGCCAACAAGCTTTGGGGCTTTGGCGCGCTGATCGTCGGGTCGGCCCTTGGAGCGCCATTCATTCTGTGGCTTGGTATGGGAAGGGCACTGCTCATTTCCGGCCTGATGATGATGTTTTCGAACACCATGTTCATGATCCTTGCAGCGACCGGCAACAATTACTGGATGCTGGTTGCGGCCATCGTCACGGAGAACATGACAAGCGGCATCGGCCTGACTGTATTCACCACTTATCTCTCGGGCCTGTCCAGCATCGCCTATACCGCGACGCAGTTTGCGCTGCTGTCCTCTTTCGCCGGGGTAGGGCGCACCTTCATGGCGGGGCCAGCGGGCATCATCGCAGAAAAGGTTGGCTGGGTCGGCTTTTGGGGTTTCACAGTGGTCGCAGCGATACCGGGCATGATCCTGCTATGGGTGCTATGGAGCAAGGGATATGTCGTCCAGAATATTCGGCAGACCGAAGGCGTCGACGAAAAAGCACTGAAGGAACCGGTGGGTGGCTTGCGGATCGCAGGCTTCCTGTTGGTTGTTGTCGGGCTCGTCGGCCTGCTTCTGTCACAACCTCTGGAGCTGGCGAGCAACATCACCGCGATATTCGCCGCGGTATTGGTAGTCGGCGGATTGCTGGCGTGGAAAGGCAAGCCCGCAAAGGCAGCCTAATCCAGTTCCAGCGGATGAGCGAGGTCGGCAAAGGCCGATTGCACCGCTTGCGCCGCCCCCAACGCGCCCAGACTGTCGGCTGTTCCCAGTACGGTGCGCAACTGCAGGGCGGCGTTGCGAATATCGCGCTCGGAAGAGCATAGCGCATCGAGCAAGCGTGCTTCGTCGAGCGTCATGCGCGGGCAGCAACAGCCGGCAATGTTGATTTTGCGTTGTGATGTACGCACTGTCTCCGCGATGAATGCGCGGAGCATCACCAGCGGCCGCATATAGGACATTCCAAACATGCCGAGCATGGCGTTGGCAGCATGCGCATCATGCATACCATGCGCACCCATTCGACGGATGCAATAGAGCAGCAGCCGGCGGTTGTCGTCGACAGGGCAGGCGAAGGGCAGGGCGGCAGATGCGAGAGGCAGGATGGGTTGCACGGTGAATCTCCTTGTCACCGATGCAAGTCAATCGCAATAAAGTTGCTAATTCGGGATTTGCCCATTCGCTTTCAACACTTCGCCCGCAAGGTAGAGCGATCCGCATATCAGCACCTTTCTGGGTTGGCCGTCCGTCGCCAAGTGATCGATGCAATCTTCGACTGATAGTGAAGAGCGAGTGTTCGTGATGCCCACATCGGTGCGCATCCATGAACACAGATCCTCGGGATCATGATGTTCATGACCGAGGATTGGCACCGCTTGGAAGGATGTAATTTTTGATGAAATGGGTTTCAGAAAACCCATCGCATCCTTGTTCTTGAGCATGCCGCAGATCACATCGACGTTGGCGACCTTGTCGAGTGCCTTGGCCAGCGCATTGCCTGCGTCAGGATTATGTCCTCCATCGAGCCAGACCTCACTGCCAACTGGCAGCCGATCAACCAATGGCCCCGGTGACAGCAATTGCATGCGCGCCGGCCAGCGGGTGGTTTGCATCGCCTTCGCCATGGCCTCGCGCGGGATCGATATAAGCGACTGATGCATGATCATCGCGATGGCCAAGGCGGCGTTATCCGATTGGTGCCGTCCGGCCATGGTCGGTAACGGCACCCAGACTTGTTCAAAACCATCCTGGTAATGAAGCTGGCCATCCGAAATTTCGGCCTCCCAATCCTTGCGCCTGATCGTCGGAATGGCGCCTGCGCGGTTAGCCTGCTCGACAACGCTTTGTTGCATCGATGGCGAATAAGCCTGGGTAACCAGCGGCACACCATATTTGGCAATCCCGGCCTTTTCGAACGCAATCCGATCGAGCGGCTCCATTTGCGGAATGCCCTCTTCGGGCGCCAACAGGAACCCTTCATGGTCCAGACCCAGTGATGCGATCCCGCAAACGGCGGGCTTGCGGATGATGTTGGTGGCATCGAGCCGACCGCCAAGGCCAACCTCGATCACGCAAGCATCGGCAGGCGTTCGCGAGAAGGCGAGGAAAGCGGCTGCGGTTGTCACCTCAAAAAAACTCGCCTGCAAGCCTTCGGCATGGTCGAGCACTTCGGATAGCAATGCAGCGAGCGCGTCGTCCCCGATCAGCTTGCCCGCAACCCTGATGCGCTCGTTAAAGCGGACGAGGTGGGGGCTCGAATAGACATGGCATTTCAGCCCTGCTGCTTCAATCGCGCCACGCAGGAAGGCGCAGGTCGATCCCTTGCCGTTGGTCCCTGCGACATGGAATACAGGCGGCAGATTGTCTTGCGGATTCCCCAATCGCGCGCACAGCGCACTGATCCGCTCCAGCCCCAGCGTATCGCGCCCGGGCGAGAGCGCCGTCAGTCGGTCAAGTTGCGCCTGGACGGCCGGGTGATCGGACTTTGCGTGGTCAGCCAAGGTCGCGAACTAGGCCGCCTTTTTGCCGGCGGTCAGGTAATCGATCAGGCGCGCCAGCGTCGCTTTCAACTCATGCCGGTGCGTCACCATGTCGACCATGCCATGGTCAAGGAGGTACTCGGCACGCTGGAAACCTTCGGGCAGCTTTTCACGGATCGTCTGTTCGATCACGCGCTGGCCAGCAAAGCCAATAAGCGCGCCGGGTTCGGCAATCTGGATATCGCCGAGCATCGCATAGCTTGCGGTGACGCCTCCCGTGGTCGGGTCAGTCAGCACGACGATATAGGGCAGCCCAGCCTCGCGCAGCATCTGAATGGCGACGGTGGTGCGCGGCATCTGCATCAGGCTGAGAATGCCTTCCTGCATGCGGGCGCCGCCGGCAGCGGTGAAGATGATATAAGGGCATTTGGCTTTCAGCGCTTCCTGCGCGGCGGCGATGAAGGCTTCGCCCACCGCCATGCCCATCGATCCGCCCATGAAGGCGAAATCCTGCACGCTGACGACAGCGGTGTGGCCGTTGATCTTGCCCCGCGCGCTGACCATCGCGTCCTGCTCACCTGTTGCAGCGCGGGCGGCCTTGATGCGGTCGGGATATTTCTTGCTGTCCTTGAACTTCAGCGGATCGTCAACCACGCGCGGCATGGGCAGAACGGTAAAGCTGTCGGCATCGAAAATCGCAGCAAAACGCTCCGCCGGGCCGATGCGGCCGTGGAAATCACATTTGGGGCAGACCGACTGGTTTTCCTCATATTCCTTGAGGAAAATCATCGTGTTGCAGCCCTTGCACTTGTGCCACAATGTTTCCGCCGTCTCGCGCTTGGCGATGAAGGGGATGGCGTTGCGGACGCGGGTGACCCAGTTCATGGTTTAGCCTCTTGCTGCTTTGATTGCATTTGCCAAGCTTGCCACATAATCGCACACCGGACCAGCGGCATCGCGGCCATGTTCAGCGATGATTTCGACAATGGCGGAGCCGACCACGACGCCATCGGCAACCTTGGCGATCGCGGCGGCCTGTTCGGGGGTGCGCACGCCGAAGCCCACAGCGACGGGAATGTCGGTTGCGGCCTTGAGGCGGGCGACGGCATCCTCGATGCTCGCTTGCGCCGCTTGTTGCAGCCCGGTGATGCCCGCGACCGAGACATAATAGAGAAAGCCGCTGGAGCCATCGAGCACGGCGGGCAGGCGCGCGGCATCTGTGGTGGGGGTGGCGAGGCGGATCAGGTCAACACCCGCAGCGCGCAGCGCAGGGCCGAGCTCGACATCTTCCTCTGGCGGGATATCGACGCAAATCACGCCATCCACGCCTGCCTTGACGCATTGGTCCGCAAACCATTCGGGCCCGCGGATCGTCATCGGATTGGCATAGCCCATCAACACCAGCGGTACGTTCGGGTGCCGCGCGCGGAAGGCGGTGGCGATGGCGAAGATATCCGCCGTCGTCGTTCCCGCCTCAAGACTGCGGATATTGGCCTTCTGGATCGCGGGACCATCGGCCATCGGATCGGTGAAGGGCATGCCGAGTTCGATGACATCTGCGCCACCCGCCACGAGCGCGTCGAGATTGGCGGCGGTATCGCCATCGCCCGCGGTGATGAAGGTGACGAGGGCTGCGCGATCGGCAGGGAAGGCGGAACTAAGTCGGCTCACATCTTCTCTCCGAGAGCCTCAGCCACGGTGAAGATATCCTTGTCTCCACGTCCGCAAAGATTGGCGAGGATGATCCGGTCGCGGTCCATCTTTGCTGCCTCGCGTGCCACGGCGGCAATCGCGTGCGAAGGCTCCAGCGCGGGAATGATGCCTTCGGTACGGCAGAGCAACTGAAAGCCTTCGAGTGCCTCGGTGTCGGTCACGCTGTCATAGCGCACACGGCCGATTTCCTTCAGCCAGCTATGCTCCGGCCCGATGCCGGGATAGTCGAGACCGGCGCTGATCGAATGCGCCTCGGCGATCTGGCCGTCTTCGTCCTGCAGCAAATAGGTTTTGTTGCCATGGAGGATGCCGGGGCGTCCGCCTGCAAGGCTGGCGGCATGCTCCTTGGTCAAGCCATGCCCCGCCGCTTCAATGCCCAGCATTTCGACGCTGGCATCGTCGAGGAAGGGGTGGAACAGCCCGATGGCATTCGACCCACCACCGATCGCTGCGACCAGCATGTCGGGCAGGCGACCAGTGCGTTCGAGCATTTGCGCACGCGCTTCCTTGCCGATCACGCTTTGGAAATCACGGACCAGTTCGGGATAGGGATGCGGGCCTGCGGCGGTGCCGATGATGTAGAAAGTGTCGTGCACATTGGCGACCCAATCGCGCAGCGCCTCATTCATCGCATCTTTAAGCGTGTTTGCCCCGCTGGTGACCGGGATCACCTCGGCGCCGAGCAGCTTCATGCGGAACACATTGGGTTGCTGCCGTTCGACATCCTTTGCGCCCATATAGATGACGCAAGGCAGGCCAAAGCGCGCGCAGACAGTGGCCGTCGCAACGCCATGCTGCCCCGCGCCGGTCTCGGCAATGATCCGCGTTTTGCCCATACGGATGGCGAGCAGGATCTGGCCGATGCAATTGTTGATCTTGTGCGCGCCGGTATGGTTCAGTTCATCGCGCTTGAACCAGATTTGCGCGCCTCTCCCCGCGGGCGCATCCTTGCGCAGCTCTTCGGTCAGCCGCTCGGCATAATAAAGCGGGGAGGGGCGGCCGACATAATGTTTGAGTAGGTCGTCAAGCTGCGCGTGGAATTCGGGGTCGGCCTGCGCCGCACGATATTCCCGCTCCAGATCGAGGATCAGCGGCATCAGCGTTTCGGCGACATAGCGGCCGCCAAACTGGCCAAAATGCCCGCGCTCGTCAGGCTGGTTCATGAAGGAGTTCAGATTTGTATCAGGCTTTGTCATAATCGCGGACCGCTTGGCAGAAGGCCGCAATCTTGTCCACATCCTTGACACCGGGAGCGCTTTCGACACCTGAAGAAACATCAACCAACGGCGCGCGCGTAGTGCGAAGCGCCTCTGTGACATTGTCGGGCGCCAGCCCACCGGCGAGTCCCCAGGGCGTGCGATGTTCGAAATGGCTCAACAGCGACCAGTCGACGCGGGTGCCGGTGCCGCCAGGAAGCGCTTGCGCCGGGGCATCGAACAACAACCGGTCGGTAACGCCCGCGAAGCGATCCGAATTCACAAGCGTCTGCCGGTCTTTGAGGCCGATCGCCTTCCAGATTTCGGCCTCGCTATGCTCGCGAACAAGCTTTAGCCACTCGGGCGTCTCGGTGCCATGAAATTGAACGATATCCGGGCGCACCATGTTCAGCGCCCTGTCGGTAAGTTCCGGATCGGCGTTGACCAAGAGCAGCACGACTTTGAGGCTCGGCGGCGTACGCATCCGAAGGGCCGCAGCGAGTTCAAGGCTCACATGGCGAGGGCTTTTTTCGAAATGCACAAGGCCGATATGCGTCGCCCTTGCCTTTGCAGCGGCATCAATGGCGGCCTCATTTGAAAGGCCGCAGATTTTGATCAGGGTTTGCATTGTGGACCGGCCTTAAAGCGTCCCCACAATCGCACGCGCCGCTGCATCGGGGTCCTCCGCCTTGGTGATCGGGCGACCTATCACCAATACGCTGGCGCCATCGTCGCGCGCCTGGCGCGGCGTGACGATGCGTTTCTGGTCGGCGGTGCTGGCACCCGCCGGGCGCAAACCGGGAACGACGAAATATCCGTCCTTCCATGCCTTGCGCGCCGATTTCACCTCATGACCCGAGCAAACAATTCCGTCGAGCCCCGCCTCTTGCGCCAATGCGGCGAGGCGTTCGACCTGCGTGTGTGGATCGTCAGGCACACCAACGCGATTGAGATCGTGATCGTCTAAGCTGGTGAGCACGGTCACGCCGACAATCTTTGTATGCGTTCCTGCTGCAGCCTTGGCATCTTCCATCATCGCGCGTCCGCCGCTGGCGTGAATGGTGACAATCGCCGGTTCCAGCGTGTTGATCGCCTGCATCGCCTTGGCCACAGTATTGGGAATGTCATGCAGTTTCAGGTCGAGGAAGATAGGAAGGCCCAGTTTCTGCACCTCATGAACGCCATGGTGCCCGTTGGCGCAGAAGAATTCGAGGCCGAGTTTCACCCCGCCGACATGCGCCTTCACCTTGCGCACAAGATCGAGCGCGTCATCAAGCAGGGGCGTGTCGATCGCGACATAAACCGGATTGCTCATAGCGCTTTCTCCGGAGTGGGGGTCGCGGTTGGGAAATTGGCAGCCATCGTCTTGGCACCGCTTTCCAGCGTCGCGATCCGGCGCGTCAGTCGATATTGCATTGCACGGTGCCAGATCCAAAGCGGCAGGAAACCGAGCAAAAAGCTCGCACCGATGACCGCAGGCAGTTTGCTATCGAGCCAGAGGCCGTTCCACAATTTCATCGATACCGGATGCCAGTTGTTGACTGCGAATACCGCAAAGCCAACGAGGAAAATCACCCAGAACAAGGTTTTGAGGAACGACATTCGCAGCTTCTCCTTCGTCTGTTTGTGCGCAGCTTAAGGGAAGGGGGGCAAGGTTTCCAGCCCCCTTGCAACCGAAATCGGCTTACCCAAAAACCCGCGCGAAAATCGTATCCACATGCTTCAGATGATAGCCGAGGTCGAACTTTTCCTCGATTTCTTGTGGGCTGAGCGCCTTGGTCACATCCGGATCGGCTTTGAGGAGTTCGAGCAGCGACAATTGCCCATCCGATTCCCATACCTTCATCGCGTTGCGCTGGACGAGGACATAGCTGTCTTCGCGGCTTACGCCGGCTTGGGTAAGCGCAAGCAGCACGCGCTGCGAGTGGACAAGGCCGCCCATCTTGTCCAAATTCTTCTGCATGCGTTCCGGATAGACAAGCAGCTTGTCCACCACGCCAGTCAAACGACCGAGCGCAAAGTCGAGCGTGATCGTGGCATCAGGGCCGATATAGCGCTCGACCGAGCTGTGGCTGATATCGCGTTCATGCCAAAGTGCGACATTTTCCATTGCAGGCGCAGCATAGCTGCGAACCATGCGGGCAAGACCGGTGAGGTTTTCGGTCAGCACCGGGTTGCGCTTGTGCGGCATCGCCGAAGAGCCCTTTTGGCCGGGGGAGAAATATTCCTCCGCCTCCAATACTTCGGTACGCTGCAGGTGGCGGATTTCGACGGCGAGACGCTCGATCGAGGAAGCAATCACGCCCAAAGTCGCAAAGAACATGGCGTGGCGGTCACGCGGGATTACCTGCGTTGAAACCGGCTCGACCGAAAGCCCTAGTTTTTCCGCTACATGCTCTTCAACGCGCGGGTCGATATTGGCAAAGGTGCCAACCGCACCCGAAATCGCACAGGTTGCGACATCCTTGCGCGCGGCGATCAGGCGATCTTTGCAACGCGAAAATTCGGCAAAGGCTTCGGCCATTTTCAACCCGAAGGTTACGGGTTCTGCGTGGATGCCATGGCTACGGCCGATGCAGGGCGTCATCTTATGTTCGAATGCGCGACGCTTGATAGCCTCTAGGAGGGCATCGAGATCAGCGAGCAGTATGTCAGACGCACGCGCCAACTGCACCGCAAGGCAGGTGTCGAGCACGTCGGAGCTGGTCATGCCCTGGTGCATGAAGCGGGCTTCATCGCCCACTTGCTCCGCCACCCAGGTCAGGAAGGCGATGACATCATGTTTGGTAACTGCTTCGATCGCGTCAATGGCTGCGACATCGATGGAGGGGTTTGTTGCCCACCATTTCCAAAGTGCATCCGCCGCCGATTTCGGAACAACGCCAAGATTGGCAAGCGCTTCGGTCGCATGCGCCTCAATCTCGAACCAGATCTTGAACCGGTTTTCCGGTTCCCAAATGGCAACCATTTCAGGGCGGGCGTAGCGGGGGACCATGTGCGGACTTTCTGCGGCAAGAAGTGGAGTCGCCCGCGCCGTTAGCAGGCAGGCGGCACAGCGTCAAAAGCGCAAAGAAAAAGGGCGGCGCAATCGCACCGCCCTTTTCCATGAACAATGTGTTGCCGATCAGAAGTCGTAGGAAACACGTCCGTACAGGAAACGACCGCTGAAGCCGAAGGGCGACTGCGAGCTGTAGGGCAGGAACGAGTTGTTGAAGCCGTAATTCACCCCATCAACCGTACCGAAGGGCAGGCGATCGGGATAGACGTCAAACAGGTTGTTCGCACCAATGGCAAGCGAAAGCTTTTCCGTCGGCTTCACGCGAAGCTCGAGGTCGGTGACCCATTTCGGCGAAAGGAAGATATCGCCTGGTACGTCACCCGGCTTGAGTGCGATGTTGTTGTTGTTTGCTGGGGTTGAGAAGCTGCTTGGCAGGAACACCTCACCATAACGGTTTGTACGCAGCGTCAGGCCGAACATGTCATAATCCCAATCGAGGCTGAAATTCAGCTTGTTCTTGGGTTGGCCGTCGGTCAGGCGATAGCTCTCCTGACGGGCGAACAGACGCTGCGCGGTGAAGCCCGAGAATGTCCGGCGATCAGTTATTTTGGTATCATTCAGGTTGTAGCCGGCGCTCAATCGAACCGTGCCCATTCCAAAATCGGGGACACGATAACTTGCAACTATGTCGAGGCCTTCGGTTTTAGTGTCGATGCCGTTGATGAAAAAGCGGGCTGAGGTGACACCTGTAATGCCAGCCGCAGCTAAAGTATCGGTCACGTCACGAACTGTCGACGAGAGATTTTGCAGGTTCTCGGTCAGCGTGATGCGGTCTTCGATCTTGATGTTGTAATAGTCGACTGTCAGGCTCAGACCATCAAGCATAGTGAAAGTAAAACCACCACCAATGTTGACCGATTTTTCAGGCTTGAGCGGTTCTGCTCCCAAGGCGATTGCAACAGGTGAGGAAACCGGGAACGTACCAATTTCAATCAGCACGCCGCCGACATTGTTCGTTGAGGTGGTTGCGAAAGACTGCTGCGCCAAGCTCGGCGCGCGAAATCCGGTCGAGATCGAGCCACGGAGTGCAAGGCCGTCAATTGGTTCGAAGCGAGCGGCTGCCTTGCCGTTCACTGTGTCGCCGAAATCGCTGTAATGCTCGTAACGACCAGCCAGCTGCAAAGTGAAGCTGCTGGTCAAGTCGGCATCAAGTTCGACATAAGCTGCATAGCTGTCGCGTGATTTATCAGTGGCATTGCTCGGGCGGAATCCCGGGAACACCTGAGAGCCGCCAGCGGCGCCAAACGGAGCAGCAGAGAAGGGCCCGTTTATGTAGCTTTGCACTTCACCTGCAACGATTTTGTAGTTCTCATCGCGATATTCGCCACCAAAAGCTAGAGATACACTGTCGCCGATTCCGAGATCAAGGTCGCGACGGAAATCGAGATTGACTGTCGTTTGTCCTGCGCGCATGCCCCCAGCGTTGAAGCGACGGGCGCTGTCGGTGCCGCCAAGCGAGGTGTTAACGCTGTTTTCGACATCATAATTTAAACGGTTCGATCCATAAGTGACCGACAGGTCATAGTCCCATGATCCCAATGCACCCCGTAAGCCGGCGGCAGCTGAAATATCGACGATTTCACTAACGATCAGCGGAAGGAAGCCATCAGCATAGATTGGATTGAACGCTCCTGAAAATCCTGCCCAGTTCTGGTTACGGATGTCGGAAGAACGGCGATAAAAACCTGCACCGTTGCCATCTCTTACGCCATAGCTCCCGAAGGTGTAGAATTCAGCCGCATCGGAAAATTCATATCCAGCGTTCAGGAAGAAGTTCATGTCCTTGGAAACGCCATCGCCATAACGGTGGGCGTAACGATTGAAAGTCGCCTCGCGTGGATCGCCTGCCGCAAAATAATTGCGGCGGATATCGGGGCCTGAGCGGTTAGTTGGAGACCGGTCCTTATACTCTGCTGTAAGATTTAGGTAACCGCTATCGCCGAGGGGAAGGCCAAAATTCGAAGCGAAGGTATAAGTATCACCATCACGCCGCTTGCGATCTTTGCCGGTGTAAGTGATAACAGGGTTGTCGCCGCCCGTTACGGCGTAGGCTCCACTGGAACCAATAGCGAGTGTCTGGCTAGTGGTCGTCAAGGCGACAGACGCCACTTGGCCGACATCTTCCATTTCGGTGACATATTTGCCGTAGGTCGCTTGCGCACGGCCACCGATGCCCTTTTTCAGCTGGACGTTGATCACGCCCGCGATAGCGTCCGAACCATAAAGCGATGCCGCACCATCACGAAGGACTTCGATACGCTCGATTGCGAGCGGCGGGATGGTGTTCATATCGACGGCGGTCGAACCGCGCCCAACCGAACCGTTGAGGTTGATCAGCGACGATTGGTGACGGCGCTTGCCATTGACGAGAACCAGCACCTGGTCAGGCGCAAGGCCACGCAGCGTTGCAGGGCGGAGCGAGTCCGTACCGTCCGTAAGCGAGGGCTGCGGGAAGTTGAACGAAGGAACAAGCTGGTTGAGCAAGCGGTTGGTTTCGGTCGAACCGCTGTTCACCAGATCCTGTGCGGAAAGAACGTCGACCGGAACCGGGCTGTCAGCGACGGTGCGGTCGGTACGACGCGTGCCGGTAACGATGATTGCGGGTTGATCGGCGGTGTCCTCAGCCTGCGCATCTTGCGCATATGCGGGTGCCACTGTGCCAATCGAAAGCGCGGCAAATGATGCCGAAAGTGCGAGAAGCGATCCATGTTTTGTGTTTTTCATTGGTTTTTCCTTCGCCCTGTTTGTTGAAGTGACGGGAAAGTTGCCACTTATGAAAAGGTTTGACCAGAATCTGCGACATTTTCGCATATTTTGTGTCGTTGCTGTGTCATTATTGCAACGCAGCATGATTTCATCCGCAACGACAAATAGCTGTGGATTGCTGCACAAGGCGCTTTTCGCAGAGTCCTTGCATCGCTATCGGGGCAGGGATGGCTGATACCACCGACACCGATACCCCTGCGGAAGATCCGTTCGACCAGATCGTGAATGCGCCGTTCGATGCGGCGATTTCGGAACGCTATCTGATCTATGCGATGTCGACCATCACCGCCCGGTCGCTCCCCGATTTGCGTGATGGCTTGAAACCGGTGCACCGCCGCCTGCTGTGGGCGATGCGACAGCTGAAGCTTGACCCGGCAAGTGGATATAAGAAGTGCGCGCGCGTCGTCGGTGACGTAATCGGTAAGTACCACCCGCATGGCGACCAATCGGTCTATGATGCGATGGTCCGCCTCGCACAGACCTTTTCGCTGCGATATCCGTTGGTCGACGGGCAGGGAAATTTTGGCAATATCGACGGCGATAACGCCGCGGCCTATCGATATACCGAAGCAAGACTGACCAAGACCGCCATCGAATTGATGGCGGGGCTTGACGAAAATGCGGCCGACTTCCGACCGACCTATAATGGTGAGGATGAAGAACCGGAAGTCATGCCCGGTCTGTTCCCAAACCTTCTCGCTAACGGCGCGAGCGGCATCGCGGTAGGCATGGCGACAAGTATCCCCTCGCACAATGCGGCAGAAATCATCGACGCGGCGATGCTGTTGATCGATGAACCCAAGGCAACACATGAGCAGTTGATGCAGATTGTGCAGGGGCCTGACTTTGCAACTGGCGGCGTTTTGGTCGACAGCCGGGAAACCATAAGCGCAGCTTATGAAACCGGTCGCGGCGCCTTGCGCGTGCGGGCCCGTTTCCATGCCGCTGATGCAAAGGACGCAGCGGATCGCGAAGCGGGTATAGAACGATTACCGGGCGGAACCTGGCAACTGGTGATCACCGAAATTCCGTACCAGGTGCAAAAGGGCAAGCTGATCGAGCAGATCGCGCAGTTGATTGCTGACAAAAAGCTGCCGATCCTCGACGATGTGCGCGATGAATCCGATGCCGATATCCGCATCGTGCTCGTTCCCAAAAGCCGTAACGTCGATCCTGAAGACTTGAAAAACGCGCTGTTCCGGTTGACCGATCTGGAAACCCGTTTCGGCCTCAACATGAACGTCCTCGATGCCAATCGCGTGCCCAAGGTTATGGGTTTGGGTGAAGTACTGCGTGAATGGCTGACGCACCAGATCGAGGTGTTGGTGCGCCGTTCGCAGCACCGGCTCGAAAAAATCGACGCGCGGCTTGAGCTGGTCGAAGGCTATATCATAGCCTATTTGAACCTCGACCGGATCATCGAGATTATCCGTACCGAAGACGAACCCAAGCCGGTCATGATGGAAGAATTCCAGCTTACCGACCGGCAGGCCGAAGCGATCCTCAACATGCGTTTGCGCTCGCTGCGCAAGCTTGAGGAAATGGAGTTGCGCCGCGAGCGCGATGAGCTTCATGCCGAGCGTGAGGAACTGGTCAAACTGCTCGATAGCCCGGCGCGTCAGCGCACGCGGTTGAAGAAAGACCTGACCAAGCTGCGAATTGGCTATGCCGAGGATACCGAACTTGGCCGCCGCCGCACCTCACTGGTCGAAGCCGCTCCGGCGCGAGAAATTTCGCTTGAAGCCTTTGTCGAACGCGAACCGGTTACGGTCATCCTGTCCAAGCGCGGCTGGATCAAGGCGATGAAAGGCCATGCTGATCTTTCCGCCAAGGCGGATTACAAATTCAAGGAAGGTGATGCGCTGGCGCAGGTCTTCCACGCGCAGACCACCGACAAGATCCTGGTCGCAACGGCCAATGGGCGTTTCTACACGATTGGAGCAGACAAACTCCCGGGTGCGCGCGGTTTTGGTGAACCGTTGGGAACGATGATCGATATCGAGGCGGGTAACGATATCGTCACCTTGCTGCCTGTCACGCCCGGCGGGCGCATGCTGCTTGCAGCTTCGACGGGCAAGGGCTTCATCTGCAAGATGGAAGATGTTGTGGCGGAAACGCGCAAGGGCAGGGGTGTGGTTACACTAAAGCCCGGTTCGCGCCTTCAGGTCGTGCGGCTGGCTCCCACCGAAGCTTCGGATGAATCCTCAGCCAGAGATCAATATGTCGCAGTGGTTGGCGAGAACCGCAAACTCGTCATCTTCCCGATGAACGAGATACCTGAAATGGCCAAAGGACAGGGCGTCACCCTGCAACGCTACAAGGATGGCGGGCTGTCGGATGCAATCTGTTTCAACCTCAGTGAAGGATTGAGCTGGACAATGGGTGGCGACAGCGGGCGGATGCGTACCGAAACCGACCTCACCCAATGGAGGGTCGCACGCGGCGCAGCTGGACGTTTGCCGCCACAAGGCTTTCCCCGGAACAACCGTTTCGACTGAATTTGTTTACTACGCCGGTAGAGCTTTTGTTCTCCGAGCGCCGTGAAGCAATTTTTTACACCTTGAGCCTAGGCCGTCCCTATGAAAATGTGGGACATAAACCAGAATTCCCACGGGTCGCCCGCCTCGCTGACGTCGAAACTCGTCCAGAGGACCGCGCCCGGAGGCGAAGCAGCCAGTCATGCCTGGCTGAACTCGCTTCCCATTGCTGCATCAATCTACCGCGTGGATTTAAGCGGTGCCAAGCGGATCGCGACCAATCCGCTATTCGATTATCTCGCGCTGTCGCGGGCCAGCGCAGCGGGCTTTGATACATGTTGTTTCAATGATTTAATCCTTGAAATGATCGCGCAGGATCGCCAGGAACATTTTTATCGCTGGCGTTCGGATGATAAGGTCCAGCCGCTTGATCTTGAAATCAGTGTCTCTCGTTTTGGCGGTGACGAGCCTTATACTCTCGTCTCGCTGGTCGATCGCACGGCAGAAGTTCAAGGCAAGGTAAATCTGCGCCGCGAAATGATGAATGACAGCCTCACCGGCTTTGCGAATCGGATAGGTTTCGAGGAACGCATCGGCGAAGCGGTCGACAATTTTCGGAAATCCGAGGTCGAGCGTGAATTCGCGCTGGTTGTATTCGATCTTGCCCGTTTCAGTCGCATCAATGAATCGGTTGGCGTCTTGGCGGGTGACGAACTTATCATCACTGTTGCCAAACGGCTGATGTCGAGACTGCGTAATAGTGAAATAATCGGTCGGCTCGGCGGCAATGAATTCGCGCTTTTCGCCCCGGTTGAAAACGGCCGTGGCGCAGGATCGATTGCCGAGCGGATCGTCAGAGCCTTCGACGATCCGTGCAAACTCTCAAACCTTGAAATCAAGATTGATTGTGCGGTTGCTGCTGCGCTTGGGAATTCAGCAGACGATGATCCGATGGACGTGCTACGGCACGCTCAGATCGCGCTAAAACGGGCGAAACAGACGAAAAAATTTGAGCTTTTTTCAAGTGACAACCTCGACCGTGCCTTGCATCGCTTCTCGCTAGAAACCGATTTGAGGCGAGCGCTTGAGCGCGATGAACTGGAACTGCATTACCAGCCGCTGATCGATCTGGAGAGCGGCAAGCTAAATGGTTTTGAGGCGCTGGCGCGTTGGAACCATCCTTTGCTGGGGATGGTGTCTCCACTCGATTTCATCCCGGTTGCCGAAGAGAGCGGGTTGATCGTTCCATTGGGTCGCTGGGTTTTGCAAAAAGCGTCAGCCACCATTGCCCGGTGGGAACGTGAGTGTGGAAGCGATTTGCCGATCAGGGTTTCGGTAAACCTGTCCGCCGTGCAACTGCTGCGGGATGATGTTCCCAGCGCAGTGGAACATGCCATAAAAGCCGCCGGCATCGATGGTGATCGCTTGACGCTGGAATTGACCGAAAGTGCGTTTGTCGACGATCCGGAAGGCGCGAAAACGGTCATGGATGCGCTCAAGGCGCTCGACACCAATTTGGCGATGGATGATTTCGGAACCGGCTATTCAAACCTTGCCTATCTGCAAAAACTGCCGATCGACGTCTTGAAGATAGACCGCAGTTTCGTCTCCGATATGCTGGCCAACAAGGACAATCGGGCCATTGTCAGCACCATATTGTCACTGGCTTCGGCACTGGGGATGAAGACGACCGCTGAAGGCATCGAGACGCAGGCGGTTTCAGACGAACTTAGAGGGTTGGGCTGCACCAACGGTCAGGGCTACTATTACGCTCGGCCATTGACTGCGGACGCCGCTTACGAATTTCTCTCGGCGCGCAAGGCTTCCGCTACCAATTGATCAGCGATTTCTGCAGCGCGCGGCCCTGCTGGAAACAGTTCAGCAATCCATTGCCTCTCAGCCGCCTGAAGAGTCTTTGCAACAACCGGTCCGGCACGTAGGCCTTTCTTTATCAAATCGCCGCCCTTGATTGGGAATTCAGGTACATCCCAACCTTGCAACGACGCGACTTCATCCCTCCAGCAATCTTCCGCAAAGCTGAGCAGGACCAGGTCGCGCGCATTTTCAATGCCGATACCGTACGCGAGTTGCCGGGCAGATAGCGTTGATCCGTGATGTGCCGCCAATTGGATCAGGTCGGTTCGTAACCGGTTTGATAGCTTCAGCCTTGCGGCAATTTTTTCGACCAAAGCGGAATCATTGGGCAAAACGGCGCCCAGCCTGCGTGCCACCGATGGCGTTGCCGCAACGGCCATTTCGCGATCAATCAGGCGTGCTAGTTTGTGTCCCGCATCAGGTACAATTTCGGGTAGGAAGGAATTGAATATCCCGGCATCGAGCATTGCCTGCACGGCCTGCGCAGGATTGGCGACCGACAACAATTTGCGAAGTTCGTCCGCGATACGCTCGCGGGATAATGCCATCAATTTGCTGGAATGCTTCGCTGCTGCGGCCAATGCCTCGGCATCGATTGCGCCTTGCCCGAACCGAGCGTGAAATCGAAACAGGCGCAAGATGCGCAGATGATCTTCGGCGATACGCTGTTCGGCATCGCCTATGAAGCGGACATGATGGTCGGCAAGATCAGCAAGGCCGCCGAAATAATCGAATATTTCGCGGGTTTCGGGGTCTGCATACATCGCATTGATCGTGAAATCGCGCCGGGCGGCGTCTTCCATCCAGTCGGTCGCAAATTCGACGGTCGCGCGGCGCCCGTCGGTCGATACATCGCGGCGCAAGGTTGTTATTTCGAAAGTACGGCCATCGGCAACGGCTGTTACCGTACCATGGTCAATACCGGTAGGAACGGCTTTTATCCCTGCAGCTTCCAGTCGGTGGCTGACTTCCAGTGGTTCTAGCGGCGTTGCCAAATCGACGTCTGCAACCTCGATGCCCAGCAGAGCGTCGCGCACCGCGCCGCCAACGACACGCGGTGGTTGGTCATCTACCCGTAAGGCCTTCACCACATTGGCCAATGCTGGGTCGTGCAACCAGGATGAATCGGGCAATTGCATCAACGCTCACCCAACAGACGGCGTGATAGATTTGCAATGATTCCAGCGGTGACGCCCCAGATGCGGCGACCTTCCCAGTCCATGTCGTAATATTCGCGCATCTGCCCCTGCCATTCGACCTGCCTGCGTGCGTACTTCGCACGATCGAACAATATCTCAAGCGGTACCTCAAACCATTCCTCAACTTCGCTGGGGTTGGGGACGAGGGGCAAGTCGGGCGTCACCACGCCGACCACGGGCGTGATCTGGTATCCGCTTCCCGAATAATAGTCGTCTGCCGGTCCAAGGATTTCGACATGTTGGCGGGGAAGGGCAATTTCCTCTTCCGCCTCGCGCAAGGCAGCGATGATTGCGCTTTCGTCTTCCGGATCCACCTTGCCACCGGGGAAAGCGACTTGGCCGGCATGGCTGCGCAGCCAGGCGGGGCGCCGCGTCAGGATGACGCCGGGGTCTGGCCTGTCGGTAATGGGGACCAGCACCGCAGCGTGGCGATAGTCTCCGCTATGGCGAGGATAGGCGCGCTCGTCTTCAATCTCTATGGCGCGCGAAGGATGCAGCGCGTCAATGAACTGCTTTTTCCAACTCATTCCGCGGCACCCAATGCGAAGAATACACCCTCGCTCCAGAGGCCGGGATTATCCGGATCAGCTTCAAGTGCGCGTTCGGCAAGGTCATAATATACGGGCCGCGCGCAACGCGCCCAAAGGCCGGAGCGAACCAAAAGATACGGAACTTGCGCACCATCATAACTGCGCATTTCGATTGGATGATCGTTGCCGGCAATCACAAGATCGTCGGTGTTTATGCGAAAGGCGATGCTGCCACCCCGGATTTGTGCTTCGACTGCGATGAAAGGCACGTCTTCGACTTCGATTGAAAGCCGCTCCTGCGGTGTGACCAACGCGTAGCCTCCATCGGTTTCGATCCGCAGCAGGCTGGAAAAGGCGCGCACCATCGCGGGGCGCGTAATCTCTCCGCCCTGATGGAACCAGCGCCCATCGGCTGCGATCCGCATATCGCTATTGCCGGATTTGGCCGGAGACCAATTCTCGACCGGGGGCAGTTTTCGTTGAGCAACCAGATCAGCTATCTGGGCCAGACTGAGATCGGCGAGATGGGGAGGGGGATCATAGGGCACGGTCGTCCTCCTCCAACATTCCAGATGTGGGAACCGCCAGGCCCTTGGCATTTCGGGCGAGCAAGCGGCGGGGTTCCCAAGGTCCGGGAAGCGTCCATCCACCGGTTTGCGAAGAATTGAAGCCGAAACGTTCATAATATTCGGGATCGCCTATCATCACCATGACAGGCTCCCCCATTTTTCCTGCGGCTTCAAGCATTGCATGCATCAATTGATGGCCGATCCCTTTTCCCTGCTGGTTGGGGGTAACGGCGACGGGACCGACCAGCACTATGGGAAAATCGCCAATGCGAACCGGCCAGCATTGGATGCTGCCAATGGGGACGCCGTTTTCCACCAACGCAAATGACAAAGCTGCAATCGCCTTGCTGCGCTTGCGCAACAAATAGGCTGTGCGACCGAAACGATCGGTTCCAAAGGCATCGTCGAGCAATTGTTCCAATTGTTTGGATGCAACCCGTTCCAGAGGGACCAGTTCAGGCATCGGGCATTGCCTCTGGCAATTGGCGCCTGCGCAACATGGTCAATGCGACAAATGCGCCAAGCCCCGCAATCGCCGCCAAGAGATAAGGGGCCCCGGGGAAGCGGATTGCTGCGCCTGCTTCGGTAAAGGCCGCTAGCGCGTAATTGTAGGAGAATTGCCCGATCATCAGGCTGAAGGCAGCGAGTGATCCGATCAGTCCCTGCAATTCGCCCTGCTGCGACGCCGGGGCGCGTTGCGACATCATCGCGTTCAGTGCCGGCATCACCATGCCCGAAAAACCGTTTACCAACAGCAACACCAAAATGATGCCCGCATAGGGCACGAAAGCGACGATAAGATAGCTGCTGATCCCCGAAATCATGCCGATATAGGCAGTTTTCCGCTCGCCAAAACGCGAAATGAAACGGCGGATAACAACCGCTTGGAACACTGCCATCGATATGCCAACCAATCCAAGTGATGCACCCACCATTCCGCTATCCCAGCCATATTGGATGGGCGCAAAAAAGGACCAGCTTGCCGGATATACGTTACCCGCGAGCGACCACAGGAAATAAATCAGCGCGACTGGAACAATGCCGGGTATCTTGCCGAGCGAAGCGAAAGCTCCAAGCGGATTGGCGCGTTTCCATTCAAAGGGTCGCCGCTTTTCCTCGGGCATGGTTTCGGGAAAAACGAGAAAGCCATAAATGCCGTTTGCGATGGCCAATGCGCCCGCAACGTAAAACGGAACACGCGGCCCGAAATCGCCTAGCAAACCGCCGATAACGGGGCCGAAAATGAAGCCTAAGCCGAAGGCTGCGCCCACCTTGCCAAAGCTAGCCGCACGTTCTTCCGGCGAAGACATGTCCGCCATCGCAGCGTTGGCCGGCCCGAAAACCGCTCCAAGGCCGCCGGCAACCGCACGTCCGACGAAAAGCCAGCCAATGTTGGGGGCGAGGCCCATCAACAGGAAGTCGAAACCGAAAGCGAAAAGCGACACAAGAAACACCGGTCGCCTTCCGAAACGGTCACCCAAATTGCCGACAGCCGGCATCAACAGGATCTGGAAAAGGCCGTAGGTCGCACCGATCCAGGCACCGATGCGAGCTGCCTCTGCAGAGTCCACATGCGCCAAATGTTTGATCAGGTCGGGCAGGACAGGCATGATGATGCCGAAACCCATCGAATAGATGAGCACGGTCAGCAGCACGAAACGCGTCGCGCGTCGTTTCAGGGCGGGGTCCATCGTCATCGCGGGCGGCCTTGTCAGCCGACTGCACTTTTGTCCATGTTTTTTGCCGGGATGCGGCGCAACATCATGATTGGATTTACTTTGGCATTCGATCGATTTGCGCTAGCTTACCACGCAGATATTTTGGGGAGCCGGCAAAATGCAGAATGACGAACAACCGCAATCCAACCAGAATGCAGCCCCGGCGCCAGTCGCCGACGCGACGCCGGCACCCACTTTGGCTGAAGAGTTGACAGCTGTTGCGCCCGCAACCGGTTCGGGAACCCCTTCCAACTGGGGTGGTAAGCTGATCTTCGGGCTGGGATTGGGCTCTGTTCTAATTGCGCTTTTTGCAGGGCTTGGTTCCGGTTGGGGGCTTTGGGAATTCGGTTTCGGTTTCCAGCTGCTGATGATTGCATTTGGTGCTGGTCTGCTTGCAGTATTTGGCGGATTGTTTGTCGGCTGGTGGGCGAAACGCAAAGGCCGGAAGGCCGCTCGACCGCTGCGATGGGCGGGAATGGTGTTGGGCGGTGCGCTGGCACTGTGGCTCCTCAGCTTTGTTTATACCGCTCGCTCGGTTCCGGCCATTCATGACATCTCGACCGACCTGGCCGATCCACCGCAATTCCGGATGCTGGCGGTGCGTGCAGACAATCTCGATCAAATTCCGGGTGAAGATGATCCCGAAATGAAAGGTATGAACCCGCTGCAACGCTGGGCGGCCATTCATGGCAAAGCATATGGCGATATTCGTTCCGTCCGTATTGCCATGCCCGTCGCAGAGGTGATTGCGAAAGCAGAGCGGCTCGCAAAAGTCCGTGGTTGGGAGATTGCGGTCGCCGACCCGATCGAGGGTCGGATGGAAGCGACCGACACCACCCGTTTCTTTCGTTTCAAGGATGATGTTGTTATTCGTGTTCGCCCGACCGAGGACGGCACTGGAAGCATCGTTGATATGCGCTCCATCAGTCGGGTGGGCGTCAGCGATCTTGGCGTGAATGCCAAGCGGGTCCGCAGTTTCATTGCGGACCTCGCCGGAACAAATCCTGCCGGTTAGGGCTTGGGCGTCAGCTTCAGCAGGCGCCCTTCGCCGCCATCTTCAAGCAGCCAGACTGCGCCGTCGGGCCCTTGTTCGACTTCGCGGATGCGCGCGTCCATGGGCCAATGATCGGCTTTCTCGGCCGTTTCACCATTCACTTTTACGCGGATAAGCGCCTCGCCGCCAAGTCCGCCGATGAACAACGAACCCTTCCATGCTGGGAACAAGTCGCCATTGTAGAACATCAGGCCGCCGGGTGAAATCGCAGGCACCCAAAAGGCCTTGGGTGCTTCAAAACCATCGCTGGGCGTATGATCGGGGATGTCGCGCCCGTCATAATGGTCGCCATTGGACGCCTTGGGATAGCCGTAATTCGCGCCGGGTTTGACCAGGTTAAGCTCGTCACCATGGCGAGGACCCATCTCCTGGTTCCAAAGCTGCCCTTTGTCATCAAAGGTAAGCCCCAGCGGATTGCGATGGCCCAGCGACCAGATCTGAGATTTCACCGGGTTGGCAGAATCGTAAAAGGGATTGTCCTTCGGCACGCTTCCATCGGGGAATATCCGCAGCACCTTGCCCAAATTGCCGTTCATATCCTGTGCCGGATCGAACTTCTGACGTTCGCCCGAAGCGATGAAGAGATATTTCCCGTCAGGCGAGAAAGCGAGGCGATGTCCATAATGGCCGCGCCCGGTAACTTTCGGGTTCTGCTCCCAGATTTTCTGCAGCCCGACCAGTTTTGGCTGGCTGCCTTGATACTCCAGCTTTGCCCGGCCAACGACCGCACCGCGCGTATCGTTCGTGCCTGCCTCTACCCAACTGAGGTACACCATGTTCGAACTGGCGAAATCAGGTGCAACAACCACATCGCCGAAGCCGCCCTGGCCGCCATAATCAACTGCAGGAACACCAGCAACGTCACGAACCGGACCATCAGCTTGCCATAACTTCAGCTTGCCGCTCTTTTCCGTAATCAGCGCATAAGGCGTTCCGGGAACGAATGTCATCGCCCAAGGTTCGTTAAAGGTTGCCACCGGAGTAGCCTCAAAGGGCTTGGCACTGTTCGAGGCTTCTGCATTTCCGGATGAAGGCGCACAAGCAACGGCGATGAAGCTGGCGACGGTCAAACTCAAGGCACGCATCATGGGGAGATCTCCTCTATATCTGTCAGCATTAGATGTTTATGCAGGGCTATATTGGCAAGAGGGTTGCATTTGGCAGCGTATCCGCCTAGATGGGGTTTATCCCGACATTGCGAAACACTGGAGGGGCTGGCGCCGAAAGGGGCCGGCGCAATCGGTCATTCGCAATGCCATATCATATTTGGAACACCATGCCCGATTTGAAAAAACTTGCTGAGATCATCGAGCCAGAGGCCAAAGTCTTGGGGTTTGATCTCGTGCGCGTGGCGTGGTTTGATCGCGGTGCAGAAGGTTCGGACGAGCCGACGTTGCAGGTGATGGCAGAGCGCCCGGATACGCGGCAGCTGGTCATCGACGATTGCGCGGCGCTGTCGCACCGTATTTCGGATCTGTTTGATGAGCTTGACCCCATAGAAGAGGCCTATCGGCTAGAAGTCAGCTCGCCCGGAATAGACCGTCCGCTGACCCGCCTGAAGGATTTCGCCGATTGGGCAGGGCATGAGGCAAAGATTGAGGCCCTAGAGCCCATTGAAAACCAGAAGCGGTTTCGTGGTGAACTCGCAGGTGTGAATGGTGAGGATGTTTCGATCACCGACCGCACAGGCGCCACACACAATATTGCCTTTTCCAACATCCATTCCGCCAAGCTGGTCTTGACAGACCGGCTGATTGCGTCGACTGCGCCGCTCAACAGCGCCGGGGCCGACGAAATCGACGAAGACAACCCCGACGTAGAACAGGAAGACTAAAGTCATGGCCAGTCCGATTGCAGCCAACAAGGCCGAACTGCTTGCAATTGCCAATGCTGTTGCCAGCGAAAAGATGATCGACAAGGCGATCGTCGTCGAAGCGCTTGAAGAAGCCATCCAGCGCGCTGCGCGCGCCCGTTATGGCGCTGAAAACGATATTCGTGCCAAGCTGGACACTCAGACCGGCGACCTTCGCCTGTGGCGTGTTGTCGAGGTTGTCGAAGCGGTCGACGATTATTTCAAGCAGGTCGACCTGAAGCAGGCCGAAAAGCTGCAGCCCGGTTCCAAGGTTGGCGACTTCATCGTCGATCCGCTGCCCCCGGTTGATCTGGGTCGCATCGACGCACAGTCGGCAAAGCAGGTTATCTTCCAGAAGGTGCGCGATGCTGAGCGTGAGCGCCAATATGAAGAATTCAAGGATCGCGCTGGTGAAATCATCACCGGTGTCGTGAAGTCGGTCGAGTTCGGCCATGTCGTGGTTGATCTGGGCCGTGCAGAAGGCGTTATCCGCCGCGACCAGCAGATCCCGCGCGAAGTGGTTCGCCCCGGTGATCGCGTCCGCGCGTTGATCATGAAGGTGGTCCGTGAAAATCGCGGCCCGCAAATCTTGCTCAGCCGTGCGCATCCCGATTTCATGAAAAAGCTGTTCGCGCAGGAAGTACCCGAAATTTACGATGGTATCATCGAAATCAAGGCCGCAGCCCGCGATCCGGGCAGCCGTGCGAAAATCGGCGTCATCAGCTATGACAGTTCGATTGACCCGGTTGGCGCCTGCGTCGGCATGAAGGGCAGCCGCGTGCAGGCGGTTGTCCAGGAAATGCAAGGCGAAAAAATCGACATCATCCCCTGGTCGGATGATGCCGCAACCTTCATCGTCAACGCATTGCAACCGGCAACGGTCAGCCGCGTTGTCATCGACGAAGAAGAAAGCCGCATCGAAGTCGTCGTTCCCGATGACCAGCTCAGCCTCGCCATCGGGCGTCGCGGGCAGAATGTCCGCCTTGCCAGCCAGCTGACTGGCCGTGCGATCGACATCATGACCGAGGCGGAATCGAGCGAGAAGCGCCAGAAGGAATTTGTCGAGCGTTCGGAAATGTTCCAGCAGGAACTCGACGTTGACGAAACGCTGGCTCAGTTGCTCGTTGCTGAAGGCTTTAGCGAACTCGAAGAAGTCGCCTATGTCGCGATGGAAGAAATCGCAGCGATCGAAGGTCTTGATGACGAGTTGGCAGAAGAACTGCAGAGCCGCGCGGTCGAAGCCTTGGAGCGCAAGGAGGAAGCATCACGCACCGAACGTCGCGAACTGGGCGTCGAAGATGCGCTTGCCGAACTGCCGCACCTGACCGAAGCAATGCTGGTCACGCTGGGCAAGGCTGGCATCAAGACGCTTGACGATCTTGCCGACCTTGCAACCGACGAACTGATCCAGAAGGGTCGTACCGAACAACGCCGTGGCGATAACCGTCGTCACCGTGTCGAAGACAAGCCCGGTATCCTGGCGGTCTATGGCCTGAACGAAGAGCAGGGCAACGAGATCATCATGGCGGCCCGCGCGCACTGGTTTGATGAGGAGGACGCCGTTGCCGCGGAAGACTCCCAATGAGGACCGTAATAGCCCTGTAAGAAGGTGCATTCTGACGGGAGAGCGGGCGGACCAACGCCTGCTCATCCGGCTTGCGCTCGGCCCGGATGGCCAGGTGGCCCCCGATATTCACGGGAAGGCGCCCGGTCGCGGAGCATGGATTGGCGTGCCTGCCGAAGAACTGGAAGCTGCCCGTGCAAAGGGCAAGCTTACCGGTCTTTTGAAGCGCGCGTTCAAGGTTTCGGAACTTTCGGTTTCAGACGATATTGTCACGCGCATCCGCGATGGCCTCGAAAAGGCGACGCTGGATCGTCTGGGGCTGGAAGCGCGGGCGAGCAATCTGCTTTCCGGCGCGGAAAAGGTCGATGCTGCGGCCCGTGGCGGGGCTGTTGAGCTGCTGCTTCACGCATCCGATGCCAGTGATGATGGTGCTGCAAAGCGTGATCAGAGCTGGCGTGTCGGCCTTGAAGAGGAAGGCAGCGGGAAAAAAGGAATGCGACTGCCGGTCGATCGCGACCGGTTGTCAGCGGCGCTCGGAAGAGCAAACTCGGTGCATGTGGCGATCACCGATGCAAAAGCGGCGGAACGGGTAAAACATCACCTCGAACGCTGGCTTTATTTCATTGGATGCAGTAACGCGCGCGGCGACGCCAAGGCGGACCGTCGCGCACAAACTGCACCGGACGGTAATTGATTGAAGGCAAGGTCTGTAGAAAAATGAGTGACGAAGGCGAAAACAAACCGACATTGGGACGCAAGCCCCTTGGGCTGAAGCCGCGTATCGAGTCGGGCGAGGTAAAACAGACCTTTAGCCATGGCCGCACCAACAAGGTCGTGGTCGAGGTGAAGCGCAAGAAGCTGGTCGGCAAGCCCGGCTATGCGCCCGAACCTGAAGTTGCTGCTCCACCGCCCCCTCCACCCCCTCCGCCACCGCCCCCTCCGCCGGCTCCCGCCCGTGCGGCCGCTCCCGGCGGTGAAACTCCGCAAGAGCGCGTTGCGCGCCTGCAGCGTGAGGCGGAAGAGGAACGTCTGCGGCTCGCAGAAGAAGCTAATCGCCGCGAACAGGAAGAACGCCTGCGTGCTGCCGAGGAAGAGCGCCGTCGCGCGGAAGAAAACCGCAAGGCTGAAGCCGAGGCCGCAAAGGCTCCGCCGCCTCCGGTGCAGGTAGAAGAACAGGTTATTGAAGAAACGACCGACGGTGCATCGCCGCCGCCGGCACGTCGTTTCACGCCAGTGGAATCGCCAAAGCGACCAGCACCTGCCGCACCGCGCGAGGAAGTCCGTGGCGCAGATACGCGTCGTGAAGAGCTGCGTCGTGAGGATCCGAAAAAGGCACCGCACAAACCGAGCCGCGACCGTGCAGGCGATAACCGCCGCCAGTCGGGCAAGCTGACTGTTACTCGCGCACTGGATGACGATGAAGGCGCACGCGCCCGTTCGCTCGCTGCACTGAAGCGTGCGCGTGAAAAGGAACGCCGTTCGCACATGTCAGGTATGCAGCGCGATGCACAGCCCAAGCAGGTACGTGACGTCGTCGTTCCCGAAGCGATTACCGTTCAGGAACTCGCCATTCGTATGGCCGAAAAGGGCAGTGACCTTGTGAAGGCACTGTTCAAGATGGGCATGCCCGTCACCCTGACGCAGAGCATCGACCAGGATACGGCCGAACTGCTGGTCACCGAATTTGGCCATAACATCACCCGCGTTTCGGATGCTGACGTCGATATCGTCCATGACGAGGATGTCGATGCACCGGAAACGCTGAAGGCTCGTCCGCCGGTTGTAACCGTGATGGGCCATGTCGACCATGGCAAGACCTCGCTGCTTGATGCGTTGCGCGGTGCCAATGTTCAGGCTGGTGAAGCCGGCGGCATTACACAGCATATCGGTGCCTATCAGGTGAAGACCAAGGGCGGTGACCTGATCACCTTCCTCGATACACCGGGCCACGAAGCTTTCTCGGAAATGCGCGCACGCGGTGCGATGGTGACCGATATCGTCATCCTCGTCGTCGCTGCTGATGACGGCATCATGCCGCAGACGATCGAGGCTATCAATCATGCCCGTTCGGCCAATGTGCCGATGATCATTGCGATCAACAAGTGCGACAAGGACGGTGCTAACCCGCAACGTATCCGTGAGCGCCTGCTCGAGCACGAAGTCATCGTCGAAAAGATGGGTGGCGAAGTGCAGGATGTCGAAATATCTGCTCTGAAGAAGACCGGGCTCGATGATCTGCTGGAAAAGCTTGCGCTTCAGGCTGAACTGATGGAGCTCAAAGCTAATCCGGATCGCGCTGCTGAAGCTGTTGTGGTAGAGGCGAAGCTCGACAAGGGCAGGGGCGCCGTTGCGACGCTGCTTATCCGTCGCGGTACGCTGAAGACCGGCGATGTCTTCGTCGTGGGTGAGGAATCGGGCAAAGTCCGCGCGCTCATCAACGACAAGGGTCAGCAGGTTAAGCAGGCAACACCATCGATGCCGGTCGAAGTCCTTGGCCTCACCGGTGTGCCGGGGGCAGGTGAAATCCTGACCGTCGTCGAAAACGAAGCTCGCGCCCGCGAAGTCGCTGCCTTCCGCAAGGAACAGGCGAAGCTCAAGCGCACCACACAGGCGCCGGTTTCGGTCGACAACATGTTCTCTGCGCTGTCGGCCAACCGGGCGAAGGAATATGCGGTTGTCGTCAAGGCCGACGTCCAGGGTTCGGTCGAGGCGATCGTCAATGCGCTGCACAAGATTTCAACCGATGAAATCAAGGTGCGCGTGCTGCAATCGGGCGTCGGTGCGATTACCGAGAGCGATGTGAACCTCGCCAATGCTTCAAAGGCACCGATCATCGGCTTCAACGTCCGTCCGAACGCCAAGGCGCGGGAGATTGCGGAACGCGAGAAGACCCGATTCAAATATTTCGATGTGATTTATCACCTCACCGAAGATGTCGCCAAGGAAATGGCTGGCATCCTTGGTCCGGAAATCATCGAAACCGTTGTCGGACGTGCGAAAATCCAGGAGGTTTTCAACGCGGGCAAGAAGGACAAGGCCGCAGGCCTGCTCGTCCTCGAAGGCCATATCCGCAAGGGCTATCACACGCGCCTTACCCGCGAGGACGTCATCGTATCGAAGACTGTCATCGCTTCGTTGCGTCGTTTCAAGGACGATGTCGACGAAGTGCGTGCCGGCCTCGAATGCGGTGTCGTGCTACAGGATACCAACGACATCAAACCGGGCGACATGCTTGAAATCTTTGAAGTCGAGGAGCGTGAACGCACGCTGTGACGGAATTTGCTGGCACAAGGGGTTCACATGTCGAGTTGATGGGGGCGGAGTTTCTAGACTTCGACCCCGTCACCGAAACCATAACCATGCGTTTCGTCGCGCCGGATAGTTTCATCACCCAGCGCGGCGGTGTGCAGGGCGGGCTCGTTGCCGGCTTTCTTGACGAAGCAATGGGCTGGGCGCATGTTCAGGCGACAGGTGGTGCAGAAGCGCCGCTAAACCTCGAGATTTCGATGACCCTGCTCAAGCTCATCCCTGCTGGTCCGCTAATGGGCAAAGGGCGTGTCGTCCGCCGGGGGCGTCGTGTGATTTTCCTCGAAGGCGAATTGTGGGACGAGAATTGGACCACATTATATGCCCGTTCCACCTCGACCGCGATTCCAACGCCCGTGCCGGGCAGGGGTAACGATGGCGCGGCATAACGAAACACCCGAAGGCCGCTCGGTCCGCTTGCTAAGAGTCGGAGAGCAAGTGCGCCATGTGCTTTCCGACCTTCTGGCGCGTGGCACTGTGCATGATGATGTGCTCACCAGCCACAGCGTCAGCATAACCGAAGTGCGCATGTCCCCCGACTTGCGTCACGCCACGGTGTTCGTGAAATCGCTGCTTGGTGCGGATGAGGCTGAAGTGATCAAGGCTCTGCGCACCAATACCGCCTTTTTGCAGCGGGAAGTCGCCAGCAAGGTGCGCATGAAATATGCGGCCAAGCTCAAGTTCCTGCCCGATGAAAGCTTTGATGAAGCAAGTCACATCGAAAAGCTGTTGTCTAATCCGCACGTCACGCAGGATCTGAACGTCGACGACGAATAGCGGCTTAGCCCGGTACCAGTTTTGTCTTGATCGTGATTGTTACCTTTTTCCCGACAACCAGCGAATAGGCCGTCATCCCAAAATCGCGGCGGTTGATTGTGGTTACCCCGGTCAATCTGATAGTATCCTTGCCGTCCGCCTGCGCCGGAGGGGCGGAAAAGCTGAGGTTGAGGTTTACCGGACGCGTCACACCCCGGGCGGTTAACTCACCCGATACAGTACCTGCAGTGGGGCTGGTCATCGACAATATCTTGCCTTCAAAACGAACGACCGGATATTTCGCGACGTAGAAGAAATCCTTTCCCTTCAAGCGCCCGGTGGTCAGGCCGTCTTCTGCTTTGAGCTGGGTTGCGTCGATGGAAACATCGAGGTCGATTTCGTTCATTCGCTCGGGAGACAAAACAACTTTCCCGCGCATTGCCGGAAAATAGGCTTTCCGGTTGCCAATTCCCATGAAGGCAACCTTTGCATCGACCGAGCTGGACTCTGGATCCAGGTTAAATCGATAGGTAGATGCGGTGCTGCCTAGGCTAGAGGCGCACAGTAACCCAACAGCGACCATCCATTTTGCAGTTTTCCACTGCATTATCTTTTCTCCCACGGCGACCGGGCGCCACACTGCCAGATAGGGCTTGGACTCGTCCAGTAGTCAAAGTTATGACGACTATATGGCTAAGCTGTATTTCTATTACTCCTCGATGAACGCAGGCAAATCGACCACGCTGCTGCAGGCCGATTTCAACTATCGCGAACGCGGTATGGAGACGATGTTGTGGACCGCCGCTCTCGATGACCGTTACGGCCAAGGCTATGTCACCTCGCGCATCGGGTTGAAGGCAGACGCGCACAAATTTGATCCTGAAACCGATTTGTGGGGCGCAATCACCCACGAGAACGATCAGCGAAAACTCGCATGCGTCATGGTCGATGAGGCGCAGTTCCTGTCGCGTGAGCAGGTTTTGCAGCTGGCCCGTATCGCGGATGAGGCCGGTATCCCAGTGCTTTGCTATGGCTTGCGTACCGACTTTGCCGCCGAATTGTTTCCAGGATCGGCTGCGCTCCTCGGTCTGGCGGATTCATTGGTCGAGTTGAAAGCGGTCTGCCATTGCGGGCGCAAGTCGACGATGAACCTGCGCGTCGACGGCGAGGGGCGGGCAGTCATAGACGGGCAGCAGACCGAAATCGGGGGCAATGATCGTTATATTGCAATGTGTCGCCGACATTTCATGGAAGCGCGCAAGGAATCCGCTGCTCATGCCGCGTTAAGCTTGACGACGGCATAAGTGGTTGCATGAGGAAGATTTTAATCTCGGCAACATTCATTGCTGGCGCGTTCACCGCTTGTCAGTCGCTCGCGGCGTCGCCGAAAGAATGGTCCGAATACGGCATCGAAGCGAGTATCCCCTTTGCCAATCATGGTGGAATTCGGAATTTCGAAGCCAATGGTGACCGCGGTTTGTGGATCGAAGATCGCCAGCGCCGCTGGTATTATGCGCGCATCGTCGGCCCCTGCCGTGACCTGGATTATGCAAACGGGATTGCATTCGATACGCGCGGAACCTCAACCCTCGACAAATTTGGCGGCATTTTCGTGCGTGGCGATTTCTGCCAGTTTGAAAGCCTGGTGACGGCGGCCAAACCGCTGCCGCGCAAGGAAAGGCTCAAGCTTCGCAAGGAAACCCGGCTCGAAGCTCGCAAGGCCGTTGCCCCGAAGGATTGACAGCCGTCAACTTGGCTGCGCATGGCGGCGCGATGCATGGCTGGATCATTCTCGACAAGCCGGTTGGGTTGGGCTCGACCCAGGCCGTAGCTGCGGTCAAACGCAATATGCGGGAAGCGGGATATGGCAAATTGAAAGTGGGGCATGGCGGAACGCTTGATCCACTTGCAACCGGCGTGTTGCCAATAGCCTTGGGAGAGGCGACTAAGCTTTGCGGTCGCATGCTCGATGCCTCCAAGGTTTACGATTTCACAATAGCCTTTGGAACCGAAACGAGTGGGCTTGATGCTGAGGGTGAAGTCGTATCGACCTCAGAAGTGCGGCCAACTTTGCCGCAAGTGCGTGCTGTGCTCTCGCAGTTTACAGGGGTGATCGATCAAATTCCTCCGGCCTTTTCCGCGATAAAGATCGACGGGAAGCGCGCTTATGAGCTTGCGCGGTCTGGCGAACAGGTGGAGATGAAGAGCCGCAGGGTGCAGATTGTCGGGCTGGAACTTTCGCATCCTGATGTTGTTTCAGCAAATACCCCGGTTGATAGCGTTACACTGACAGCACATGTTTCCAAAGGCACCTATATCCGTTCACTCGCTCGCGATATCGCTTATGCCTTGGGCACCGTTGGCCATGTTATAATGCTTCGGCGTACAAAAGCCGGGCCCTTTGGCCTCAAACAGGCGATTTCGCTGGACAAACTCAACGAAATCGGTAAAGGCGCGCCCGCAAAGGACATTATCTTGCCGTTGGAGGCAGGGCTGGTCGACATCCCGGCTCTTGATCTCTCCCCGGATGCGGCAATGGCGATCCGACAGGGTCGCGTCTTGACCGGGGTTGCCACGAAAGATGGGCTATATTGGGCGCGAGACGCAGAAATGCGTGCCTTGGCGCTGGTAGAGCAAATCGGCGGGGAATTAAGAACCGTTCGTGGCTTCAACCTTTAAAACACGATGTTCGAAGGAAAAAAAATGTCTATTACTGCTGAACGCAAAGCCGAAGTGATCAAGGAAAATGCCCGTGAAAAGGGCGATACCGGTTCGCCGGAAGTGCAGGTTGCGATCCTGACCGACCGCATCAACACCCTGACCGCTCACTTCAAGAGCCATCACAAGGACAACCACTCGCGTCGTGGTCTGCTCCAGATGGTCAACAAGCGTCGCTCGCTTCTCGATTATCTGAAGAAAAAAGATGTCGCGCGTTACAATGCGCTGATTTCCAAACTCGGACTGCGTAAATAAGAAATTGCGAGGCGGCCCCCTGCGGGCCGCTTCTGCTATATGGGGTGGGTCCGCATTTCGGTGGACCCCGCCATGGGGCGCAAAATGCCTCGACCGGTCCGGGCCGGAGATCCCGGAAAAAAGGAGGCCCCTTTGCGCAATAGGGCGCGAAGGCATCTCAAGGAAAATCTATGTTTAATGTGAAGAATGTATCGATCGAGTGGGGCGGAAAAACCCTGACACTCGAAACGGGCAAGGTTGCCCGTCAGGCCGACGGCGCTGTGATGGCGACCCTTGGCGAAACAGTCGTACTTTGCGCGGTTACCGCGGCAAAGTCGGTGAAGGAAGGGCAGGATTTCTTCCCGCTCACCGTTCACTATCAGGAAAAATATTCGGCTGCAGGCCGCATCCCCGGTGGCTTTTTCAAGCGTGAACGTGGCGCCACCGAAAAGGAAACGCTGGTTTCGCGCCTTATCGACCGTCCGGTCCGTCCGCTTTTCCCCGAAGGTTTCTACAATGAAATCAATGCTATCGCTCAGGTTCTGAGCTATGATGGCGAAAACGAGCCCGATATCCTCGCGATGATCGCTGCATCGGCAGCACTCACCATTTCGGGTGTTCCCTTCATGGGCCCGATCGGCGCAGCGCGCGTCGGTTACCTCAATGGAGAGTATATCCTTAACCCGACTGACGAGCAGGTTGCCGAAGGCGATCTCGACCTCGTCGTCGCCGCTACCTACGATGCAGTGATGATGGTTGAATCCGAAGCCAACGAGCTTTCGGAAGAAGTCATGCTCGGCGCCGTCATGTTCGCGCATGATGCTTGCCGCGAAGTCATCAAGGCGATCGTCAAGCTGGCTGAACAGGCTGCGAAAGATCCTTGGGAACTTGACGCCGGTGAAGACAATGCCGCGCTGAAGGACAAGCTCAAGAAGCTGATCGGCAAGGATATCGAAGCTGCTTACAAGCTGACCGACAAGTCGGCCCGTTCGAATGCGCTCAACGCAGCGCGCGACAAGGCCAAGGCGATGTTGGCTGCTGACGGTCTGGAGCCGCAGCAGGTGATGGCTGGCATCAAGCTGACCAAAAAGCTTGAAGCCGAAATCGTTCGTACCGCGATCTTGAAGACCGGCAAGCGCATCGATGGTCGCACGACCACCCAGATCCGCCCGATTGTTGCGGAAACGCATTTCCTGCCGCGTGCGCATGGTTCGGCGCTGTTCACCCGTGGTGAAACGCAAACCATCGCAACCTGTACCTTGGGTACCAAGGACGCGGAGCAGATGATCGATGGCCTCAACGGCCTGCATTATGAAAGCTTCATGCTGCACTACAACTTCCCGCCTTATTCGGTCGGTGAAGTCGGCCGCTTTGGTGCGCCGGGCCGTCGTGAAGTTGGCCATGGCAAGCTTGCATGGCGTGCGCTGCACCCCGTGCTGCCCAGCAAGGAAGACTTTCCTTACACCATCCGTCTGACCAGCGACATCACCGAATCCAATGGTTCGTCGTCGATGGCGTCGGTCTGCGGCGGTTCGCTTGCGATGATGGATGCCGGCGTTCCGATCAAGCGTCCGGTCTCGGGTATCGCAATGGGCCTGATCCTTGAAGGCAAGGAATATTCGATCCTGTCGGATATTCTTGGCGACGAAGATCATCTCGGCGACATGGATTTCAAGGTTGGCGGAACCGAAGTCGGCATCACCACGATGCAGATGGACATCAAGATTGCTGGTATCACCCGCGAAATCTTTGAAGCTGCACTCAACCAAGCGAAGGAAGGCCGTGCGCACATCCTTGGCGAAATGAACAAGGCCCTCGGTGCAACCCGCAGCGAACTTTCGGCGCACGCTCCGCGTATCGAAACAATGCAGATCGACAAGGCGAAGATCCGCGACGTTATCGGTACTGGCGGCAAGGTGATCCGCGAGATCGTCGCCACCACTGGTGCCAAGGTCGATATCGATGATGAAGGCGTGATCAAGATCTCGTCGAGCGATCTTTCGCAGATCGAAGCCGCTCGCAAGTGGATTGCCGGCATCGTCGAAGAAGCAGAAGTCGGAAAGATTTATGACGGCAAGGTCGTCAATATCGTAGATTTCGGTGCGTTCGTGAACTTCATGGGTGGCAAGGACGGCCTCGTCCACGTCTCCGAAATGAAGAATGAGCGCGTGGAAAAGCCGACCGATGTCGTTTCCGAAGGCATGGACGTTAAGGTCAAGGTTCTCGAAATCGATCCGCGCGGCAAGGTTCGCCTTTCGATGCGTCTCGTCGACCAGGAAACCGGTGAAGAACTGGAAGACACTCGTCCGCCGCGCGAACCCCGGGGTGACCGCGGTGAGCGTTCGGATCGCGGTGACCGTGGGGACCGTGGTCCGCGCCGAGACCGTGGTGGTCGCGATGGTGGCCGTGGCGGCCGCGATCGTGGCCCGCGCCGCGAGCGTTCAGAAGGTGGTGAGGGCGGCGACCCGAACCATGTTCCGGATTTCCTCAAGGATTGATCCTACAGGACAGATTTACAGGAAAAGGGCTGCTTCGGCGGCCCTTTTTCATTTGTGAATTACGGGTTTGCCGGCTTGGTTCATCCACGATACAGCCCGACGAATAAAGAAAGCGCAAAAGCCTTGGCGAGTGGACCAAGTGCCATTAAGGGATGCCCATGCAGAAAAAGCTTATTGCACCGCTCGCGCTTGGTTTGTCGGCCATGTTGCTTTCAGGATGTTCTTCGCTGGGACTTGGCGGAGGACGTGATGGTACGGATACCCGTTATGTCGCGCGCGACGTAAATACGCTTTATCTGGCTGCAAAAGACAGGCTCGACCGCGGGCAGTATCAGATGGCTGCCGCCCTGTTTGACGAGGTGGAACGCCAGCATCCTTACTCGCCTTGGGCCCGCCGTGCGCAGTTGATGAGCGCCTTCAGCTATTACATGGCGCAGAAATACAACGAATCGATTTCATCTGCCCGCCGCTTCCTGTCTATCCACCCGGGTAACAAGGATGCGCCTTACGCTTATTACCTGATCGCGCTTTGCTATTACGAGCAGATCAGCGACGTAACCCGCGACCAGAAGATTACTGAACAGGCTCTTTCGGCTTTGGGTGAAGTGCAGCGCCGCTATCCCAATACGCGCTACGCTGCCGATGCCGGATTGAAGATTGACCTTGTTCGCGACCATTTGGCAGGCAAGGAAATGGAAATCGGACGCTTTTACCAGCGCCGTGCACTTTGGCTGGCTGCTTCTTTGCGCTTCAAGGAAGTGGTTCAGAAATATGAAACCACCACCCATGCGCCTGAGGCGTTGTACCGGATGACTGAAAGCTATCTTGCGATGGGTATCCCTGAAGAAGCCAAGCGGTCGGCAGCGGTTCTGGGTGCCAACTATCCGGGCAGCAAATGGTATCAGCGCGCCTACGAACTGATGCAGAAGCACGCTCCGGGAGCGTGATATTGCAGCCATGCTGACGGGCCTTTCGATCCGCGACGTGGTGCTGATCGAGGCGCTTGACCTCGAATTTGACGCTGGCCTTGGTGTCCTCACCGGCGAAACCGGTGCCGGCAAATCCATTTTGCTTGACGCCCTGGGTTTGGCACTTGGCGCCCGCGCCGATAGCGGGCTGGTACGGTCAGGCGCGGAAAAGGCCCAAGTTACAGCCAGTTTTGATGCCCCTGCCAATGTCGTCGCGTTGCTTGCCGAGAACGATATTTCGATCGAGAACGGAGAGGCGTTGATGATCCGCCGCTCGGTTCGCGCCGATGGCGGAAGCAAAGCGTTTATCAACGACCAGCCCTGTTCGGCCGCGTTGCTGCGTGATGTGGGCCTGCATCTGGTTGAGATCCACGGCCAGCATGATGATCGCGGCCTTCTGAACCCGCGCGGCCACCGGGCGCTGCTCGATGCTTTTGGCCGCTGCGACATTGCGTCTGTGTCTGGGTTTTTTGCTGCATGGCAGGATGCCAAGGCAAAACTGGAAAGCGCCCGTGAAGCGCTCGAAAATGCGGCTCGTGATCGGGAATGGCTGGAACATGCCGTCACTGAATTGCGGCGATTTGCGCCGCAGGAGGGTGAGGAAGAATCGCTCGCGGGCGAACGCGCAGATATGCAGAAAGGCGAACGCATCGCCGAAGATTTGCGCGCGGTTCTTGAGGCGTTTGAAGGTTCGGAAAGCGGCTTGGCAAAGCTGCGCAGCGCCGCGCGCAAGCTTGACCGCGTGGCAACCGAGCATCCGCTTCTCGCCGAAGCCCTTACTGCATTGGATCGTGCGGTAATCGAGGCCAGCGAGGCGGAAGACAAGCTCATCGCAGCGACACAGGCGTTGAGTTTCGATCCCGAGCGTCTCGATGCCATCGAAGTGCGCTTGTTCGATCTGCGCGGATTGGCACGCAAGCACAATGTGCGCCCTGAGGAACTGGCCCAACTGACCGAGGAACTGGCCGCAAAGCTTGATGCCATCGAGGCAGGCGGAGAGGGGCTCGCTAAGCTGGAGGCCGATGTCGCCCGGCATGGAGATGCTTATCGCAAGGCTGCTTCTGCTCTGTCGGCGCAACGCAAGGAAGCGGCCAAACGCCTTGATGCGGCTGTTGCTGGCGAGCTTGCACCGCTCAAGCTTGACGCCGCAAAGTTTCAGACGGCGGTGGAAGAACTGCCCGAAGATCGCTGGACAGCGACCGGCATGGATCGTGTCGAGTTCCTGATTTCAACAAATCCGGGCGCTCCGTTCGCCCCGCTCGCAAAGATTGCCTCAGGTGGGGAGTTGTCTCGCTTCATTCTTGCGCTCAAGGTAGCGCTCGCAGAAGAAGGCGGAGCAGCAACGATTATTTTCGACGAAATAGATCGCGGCGTCGGCGGTGCTGTCGCTTCGGCGATTGGAGAGCGGCTCGCGCGCCTGGCGGCTGCTGGAAAGCAACTGCTTGCGGTAACGCACAGCCCACAGGTCGCAGCCAAGGGACAGTCGCATTATTTCATAGCCAAATCGAGCGAAGGTACCGTTACCCGCACGGGCGTCACCCGTCTGGATCCGGAAGGCCGCCGTCAGGAAATCGCACGCATGCTCTCCGGTGCAGAGATTACCGATGAAGCAAGGGCGCAAGCTGCGCGGCTGATGGAGGATGTGTGAGCGAGGTTGAAAACCTCTCCGAAGCCGAAGCTGCCAATGAACTGATGCGTCTGGCGAAGGCGATTGCGCATCATAACAAGCTCTATCATGCACATGATGCGCCCGAGATATCCGACGCGGAGTTTGATGCTCTGGTGCGGCGGAACAATGAGCTTGAGGCAGCTTTTCCGCAGCTGGTGCGGGCCGACAGCCCCAATGCGCAGGTGGGTGCTGCGGTAGAGGCGTCGTCGCTGAGCAAGGTCACCCATGCCAAGCGCATGATGAGCCTCGACAACGCTTTTGCCGATGAAGATGTTGAGGACTTCGTGGCGCGGGTTCGCCGCTTTCTGAAACTGCCGTCCGATGTGCAGATTGCGTTGACGGCAGAGGACAAGATTGACGGCCTGTCCTGCTCGCTGCGCTATGAAAATGGGGAGTTGGTGCAGGCAGCTACGCGCGGTGACGGGCAGGTAGGCGAGGATGTGACCGCCAATGTCCGCACCATCGCCGATATCCCGCATCGACTGTCTGGTGATGCACCTGCTGTTTTCGAAGTCCGCGGTGAAGTTTTCATGGCCAAGGCTGATTTCGAAGCACTCAACGCGCGCCTGTTGGCTGAGGCAGAAGACCCGGAAAAGGCCCGCCAATTTGCCAATCCCCGCAATGCCGCGGCAGGATCGTTGCGGCAGAAAGATCCGGGTGTGACGGCATCCCGGCCCTTGCGTTTCCTGGCGCATGGCTGGGGTGAGGCAAGCGCCATGCCTTCGGACAGCCAATTTGGCGTCATGCAAGCAATCGCTGCATGGGGCATTCCGGTTTCGCCTTTTCTGAAGCAAGTAGACGGTGCGTCGGGCGCGCTGGCGCATTATCGCGAGATCGAACGGCTACGCGCAGACCTGCCTTATGACATCGATGGCGTGGTCTATAAGGTCGACCGCCTCGATTGGCAGGAGCGCCTGGGCTTTGTCGCGAAAGCGCCGCGCTGGGCCATTGCGCACAAATTCCCCGCGGAACAGGCCGAAACGACGCTGGAGGCTATCGACATTCAGGTGGGCCGTACCGGCAAACTGACCCCTGTTGGGAGACTGAAGCCGGTGACGGTGGGCGGTGTGGTTGTCTCAAACGTGACGCTGCACAATCGCGATGAAATTGCCCGCTTGGGCGTGCGACCCGGCGACCGCGTGAAGGTGCAGCGGGCAGGGGATGTCATCCCGCAGATTGTCGAAAACCTGACCCGCGATGCGGCGCTACCCGATTACCATTTTCCCGATCACTGCCCCGAATGCGGCAGCGAAGCAGTCGCCGAGGAGGGCGAAGTTGATGTCCGCTGCACCGGCGGGCTGATTTGCCCGGCACAGCGGGTTGAACGGCTGAAGCATTTCGTCAGCCGCGCAGCGCTCGATATCGAAGGGTTGGGCGAAAAGACCATCCAGGAATTTTTCGACCTCGGCTGGTTGCATTCACCCGCAGATATCTATCGTCTTCGAGAGCATCGCGCCGAGATATTGGGCCGTGAGGGTTGGCAGGAAAAGTCTGTGGACAACCTGTTGAATGCGATTGAAGCGAAAAGAGCGCCAGATGCAGCACGTTTGCTGTTCGGGTTGGGCATCCGGCATGTAGGCGCGGTCACCGCGCGAGACCTGCTCAAGAATTTCCAGACCTTGCCCCGCCTGCGCGAGATTGCTTCGTCTGATGCGGGCGAAGCGGATCTCACACAAATTGACGGGATTGGTCCGGTTGTGGCTGAAGCCTTGCGCGAATTTCTCCACGAACCGCATAATGTAGAGGTGTGGGACGACCTGCTGAAGCAGGTCTCGCCGCCCGATTATGTCGTTGCGGTAAAGGCATCGTCGGTTTCGGGCAAGACCGTGGTCTTCACCGGCGCGCTCGAGACGATGAGCCGCGACGAGGCGAAGGCGCAGGCCGAAGCATTGGGCGCGAAGGCCGCCGGCTCGGTTTCTGCAAAAACCGATCTGGTCGTAGCAGGCCCCGGCGCTGGCTCAAAACTCAAAAAAGCTCAGGAACTGGGTATCGAGGTGATCGACGAGGCCGCATGGGCAGCGATAGTCGCCGCCGCTGGTTAGTCGAACCAGCGCATTACGCCGCCGGGCATTGGCGTCCATATGCCCACGCGAACACCTGCTTTGCGCAACACCGCGCCGGTCCATTCATTGCAGGTGGTATAGGCCGAATAATGGCCGACACTGTCATAGAATAGGTTGTTCTCGCTATAGGCCGGATAGGCCGTGCTCCGGCCATCGGCGGTTAGACGGAATGTCGATCGGATGGATGCCATGATGCTGTGAAATTGCGCTTGCGTGACGAGGAAGCGCTTGCGGTGCGAGGCAGGGCGCGGGTCAATCAAATGGTAGATGTGCAGCGTCGTTTCGTCGGAGCCGATGATGGCGGATGCAATATCTGCGGCTTTGACATCACCCCAGGTGCGTGCATTGCGATAGACGCGGCGGTGGCCCCAGCCGATCATGACGTGCGTTCCATAAAGATTGCTGTCTGCAAGATGCTCCGGTCGGATCAGGTCCGACAGATCCTCACCCGCAGCGGATATCGGCACAATCAGGCTGACATGCACGCCGTTGGTCTCAACAAAAATGGGAATACCGCGATCGGGCTCTCGCCAATTTTCATTGGCAGGAATGAAACTGCCCGCAAGGGCGGCAAGAAAAAACAAGCCGATAACTAGCGACGGCCAACCTATCAAAGCCCGCAGGGCGCTGCCTGCACTGTTGATGTGAAACAGTTTCAAGTGTAACTATCTTCCATGGCCGATTTCACTCATGTCTATGATGCCCCGCCACCGGGTGCAAATGCGGATTGGACAGTCCCGCAAAAATGGGAAGCGTTCTCTGCCGATGAACATGCAATGTGGGATCGGCTCTTCGCACGCCAATCTGAGATGCTGCCGGGCAGGGCATGCGATGCCTTTATGCGCGGCATCGACGTGCTAAAACTGGAAAAGCCCGGAATTCCGGACTATCGCGAACTGAACGAACGACTGATGTCGGCAACGGGTTGGCAAGTTGTCGCAGTGCCGGGGCTAGTTCCCGACGACGTGTTTTTTGATCATCTTGCCAATCGGCGTTTTCCGGCAGGCAATTTCATCCGCACGCCCGAACAACTCGATTACCTTCAGGAACCCGATGTGTTCCACGATGTTTTCGGCCATGTCCCTATGCTCGCGGACCCGATTTTCGCCGATTATATGGTCGCCTATGGAGAGGGCGGATTGCGCAGCCTTGGCTTCGGCGCATTGCACAAGCTTGCGCGGCTATACTGGTATACGGTCGAGTTTGGTTTGATCGAGGAACCAGCGGGGCTGCGTATTTATGGCGCGGGTATCGTATCCAGCTATGGCGAGAGCATTTTCTGCCTCGACGATCCCAGCCCCAATCGTATCCGTTTTGATTTGTTGCGCTTGATGCGCACGGAGTATCAGATTGACGATTACCAGCAGAATTATTTCGTGATTCCCTCACTCGAACATCTGTTGAAGGTCACGGTCGAAACCGATTTCGCGCCGCTCTATGCACAGCTTGAATCGCTACCGGATATCCCGATTGCCGATATCTTTCCCGACGATGATGTCCTCACCCGAGGCACGCAGGCTTACGCCAACGCGAAGGCCAAATAAAAGGCCCCCTCCTGTGAAAGGAAGGGGCCAGCGACAACCAGGCGATGGGAGTGGGGATCGGAATGCCTGGTCGCCAATATCGATCAGGGCATCAAAACACTGTCGATAACGTGCACGACACCGTTCTTCTGGCGCAGGTCCGCAAGCGCAACGGTCGACTTGCCGCCCTTGGCGTCGGTAACGATCAACTTGTCACCATACATCGACGCGGTCAGTTTCTGGCCCTGGACGGTCGTCAACGTGGCTTTGCCATTCCCGCTCTTGATCGCTGCCGCGATCGCCTTGCTGTCGAAGGTGCCGGCCACAACATGATAGGTCAGCACTGTGGTCAGCGTGCCCTTGTTTTCAGGCTTCACCAAGGTTTCGACAGTGCCAGCTGGAAGCTTGCCAAAGGCAGCATTGGTCGGCGCGAAAACTGTGAAAGGCCCTGGGCTCGCGAGTGTATCGACAAGGCCAGCAGCTTTGACTGCGGTGACGAGGGTTGAAAGATCGGGCGTTGCAACTGCGGCTTCAACGATGTTGGTTTTGGGAGCCGCCATGCCATGATGGCTATGCCCATGGTTGTGGGCATGGCTGATGGTGGCGGTTGAAGCCAGTACTGCGGAGGCGAGTGCAATCTTGAAAAGGTTCTTTTTCATGGTTTTTCCTTCTGCAAGACATGTGGGGGAATACATGTCGGACGCAGTTACGGATCGATGCACCAGACGGATGCATCCCCGGCGAAAAAAATTTCAGATTGTATCGATCGCGCCTTTGGCGATCACCGGGCCGGTCGCTTTGCCGCCGGGGGCACCGCCTTCAGGCTCGGGCGTGATTGCGAATAAGGCGCCCTTGTGTAGATGCGGCCGCATCGCTTCAGGAACGGAATGAAGCGCAGGTTTTGACGGATCAATCATGCCAAGTGAACGGGCAATACCGTCTTCAGGGATGATCCACAGTTCGGGATATAGCTTTCCCGTTTCGAGCGAGATCGGGATGATCTGCAAAGCCCCGGTTTGGGGATTGTAATTGGCGGCAACGCTTTCGCGTCCATCTTCGGCACCTATGGCCGCCACCAGGATTTGCGGTTGTTGCGGCGCAGAAGTGACCTCTGGCTGACGCCACAACATAGTGGCGAGCACCAACATTATTGCAAAGGACGCTGCTGTCAGTCCTTGCCAGATGCGCACATTGCCACCGTTGTTATCCTGACGCGGCTTTTCCGAAATGGCAGCGTCGATCTTCGCCCAAAGCGCAGGCGAGGGCGCTTCTTCTTCGATCACTTCCATGGCGACCATCCGGTCATTCCATTTGGCATGCTCCGCCGCAAAATTAGGTTCGCTCGCCATTCGAGCACGAGCTTGCACCGCTTCCGCCTTATCGAGCAGGCCAAGGGCAAGTTCGCCCGCAGTGGCGATATCATCATCTGTCAGGCGCATCACTCGCTGCCTTCCAGGCAATGGCGCAGCTTTATCAGTGCGCGCCGGATCCTGCTTTTTATGGTCGGCAGAGGTGTGGATTCTGCAACGGCAAGATCCGCATAGGTGCGTCCGTTCCAAAACGCCGCCCGGATGAAATTCGCATCCCGATCATCGAGCCGATCGATGCAACGATCCATCACCTTGGCATCATCTTTTTCCGCAAGTCGCGCCTCGGCGTTGGGTGAGGTATCAGCGATGCCCAGCGCTTCATCCAGGTCCACGGCCTTGCCTTTGTCGCGGGCGCGCAAGCGATCAATCGCCTTGTTGCGCGTGACTGCAACCAGCCAACTGATCGGGCTCGCCTTGTCACGATCGAACGCGGCGGCACGGTTCCAAATGGTCAGATAGGCGTCTTGCAATGCTTCCTCGGCTTCATTCCGGTTGCCGAAGATACGAAGGCAAACACCAAAAAGTTTCGCTGACGTTCGACGATATAGAAATTCGAACGCTTTCCGATCGCCGATACCCACACGTGCAAGCGCATCGCTCAGCAATTCGCGTTCACGATTGGCGCGTGCGATGGCCATCTGGCTTGCGTCGGGTTGCGCATTCATGTCCCGAATATCGGCTCGAAACCATGGCAGCGCAAAACGGGATTTGGCCGGTAGTCACTACCAGGTGCCGAAATCCCCCGGTGGCTGGCTGGTCCGGCCGGATGCGCGGATTGGCCGACGATGACCATAACGTCGGCGCTTGACCAGACGCAGGCAAGGCCAATCGCCATTATCCTTGCGTTCGACCAGCACGAAACCATTGCGACGGTAAGCGGCAACCACCGTTTGGGCTTGGGTGTTCAGCAACCCGGCAAGTATCAGGCTGCCCCCTTCGGCGATGACCGATGCAAAGCTCGGCGCAAGTTCAACCAAAGGCCCGGCAAGTATGTTGGCAATCAGCAAGTCATAGGGAGCGCGTGCATTTATCGCAGGATGATCGGTTCCGGTGGCGACAAAGAGCGCCACCTGACCCTGTTTCCGTCCCAAAGGCACAGCATTAGCGGCCGCATTGTCGCGGGTCACATCAATGCTCACGGGGTCGATGTCGGATGCTGTTACGGACGCCCGCGGCCAAAGGTGCAAGGCGGCAAATGCCAGCAAGCCGGTTCCAGTGCCAATATCGGCGATGTGATGAAATCGTTGGCCAGCCGAAGCCATTCGATCGATCATGGCGAGGCAACCGCTGGTTGTTTCATGCCCGCCGGTGCCAAAGGCTTGGCCAGCCTCAATCAGGAATGTCTTTGCGTGCTTGGGAACGGCACCCTTGTTAGTCGACGTGTGGACATAAAACCGGCCGGCTTCGACCGGTACAATGCTCTGCTGGCTAAGGGTCAGCCAGTCTACATCGGGCAATTTTTCCAGCTGTGCTTTGGTGCCCAGACGTGTTTCAAGCAACGCGACGTCGTGTTTGCCCGGCTTTGCATTGAAATAAGCCTGGATTGACCATTTTGCATCATTGAACGCTTCCAGCTCGTCCGCCACGAGCGTGGGCAGGTTTTCGAACTGTTCAAGCCAGTCGTCATCCACATGCAGCGATTCGGCCATGGCACGTGTGCAAGGCAGGGTGGCTTTCCAGTTCATTTGCCCGCTTCTTTGGCTAGCCGGTTTTCAAGTCGCGTCATCGCGCCTGCGGCATAATCGGAACATCCTGTCGAACTGACCAATTGTTCTTTGCCTGACAATCTTTCAAAAAATGCGCTCGCCGATGGGTGCGGCGTGATCAAGATGTCGCAAGGCTTATACGCTCCAATTTTGGCAATCGATCGGCGGAGTGGCGCAACATATTCCGGATGGTCAGTGAACCTGTAATCGTCAGCGGAGACGGCACTGATGCTGTCGGCAAATACGATCTGACGGCAAGTCCTGCGTTCGCACGATTTCCACGTCCAGCTGGTACCGCCGGGGGAATGACCGGGCGTTGCGATTGCGGTCAATGATTGCCGTCCAATCTTCAGAATTTCGCCATCGCCAATCAATTGATCGACCTTCACGCCTTCGACCGGATCGAACAGCCCCTTTTGAGGATCGGAAGGGTGCACTGTACCGGTTTCGAGTGCAACCTTTGCCTCGGCGCGCGCAACCATCTTCGCACCGGTAATCCGCTTGAGGCCCGCCAACCCGCCTGAATGATCAATATGTTCATGCGTGTTGAGAAGATAACGGACATCTTTTGGGTCAAAGCCTAGTTCACGAATATTTGCCTCGATTTCGGTTGCGGCTTCGGGAACCGCCCCATCGATCAGGAAATGACCTTGCGGAGTAGTAATCAGCAGCGAAACAATACCGCAGGTGCCCACCATATAAGTGTCGCCGAAAACATGCGCAGGCGGAGCGGGATCGCCCCAGCCGTCCCGACCTTCGCAGGCCTTTGCGATCGATTCGGATTTAGCCACCGGAGTAGCGGGGCTGGAACCGCCTGTCGTGCATCCCGACAAAGCTGCTGCAATCAAAAAGTATGCAGCGACCGATTTAGCGGACATAGCTGGCGCCATTGATGTCGAGGACGGCTCCGGTCATAGATGGAGGTGCCTCCAATGCGCAGAAACGGACCAGAGTGGCCACTTCCTCCGGCATGGCAACGCGCCCAAGCGGTATATCGGCAAGCAATTTGTCTCCACCACGACTGGCGAGATAATCTTCCGCCATTCCTGTCATTGTGAAACCGGGGCAAATCGCAAAAGCATAAATTTGCTGCGCCGCATAACCACGCGCGATGCTTTTGGTCATCGAGACCATTCCGCCCTTCGATGCGGCGTAATGCCAATGTGCGGGGCTGTCGCCGCGATACGCAGCGCGGCTGGCGACATTGATGATCCGGCCTTCTTGGCCCAGCGCCTGCCAATGCAGGATAGCGAGCCTGCATAGCTGCGCAGACGCTGTCAGGTTGATGGCCATGGTGCGTTCCCAGCCATCGAGCCATTCAATATCGCTGCGATCAATCGGATTGGGTTCGAAAACACCGGCATTATTGACCAGCACATCGATCCTGCCGCCCATTTCCTGGAGTGCATTATGCCAGATGGCAGAGGGCACGGTAGGATCGCTTAAATCGCCATCGGCGCTGGAGGTCGCGTAAACCAGCACATTGTCGTCGCTGAGTTCGTCAACAATTGCTGCGCCGATACCGCGCGACCCACCGGTTACAAGAATATGTAAAGTCATGTCCGCTGCCTTCCACAGCGGACGATGAAATTCAACTATGCTTAGCGGTGGAGTGCTTTACCGGACCAGATTGGCTGCAAATTTTCCGGCATTGGCCTGCAACGCGGAAATCTTGCCCTCGACGTCTCCAAAACCGGCTTCAAGTTGAGCGATTTCCGAAACCACATTTTCGGTGTCGGAACGGATCGCTGCGATGGTGTTGGACATGAGGTCGGCCGCCAATGCGGTTTCATCGACCGAAGCCGTGATCATTGTGACGGTCTGCGCCTGTTCTTCCATCGCATGCCGGATGCGCTCGGCGCTGTGCTGCACATCCTCCACCGCAGTCTTGATCGCGACGTTCGATTCGACCGATGCCTTGGTGGCATTCTGGATTGCGGTAATCTTGCCGGCGATTTCATCGGTCGCTTCGGCGGTTTGGTTGGCCAGGCTTTTCACCTCCTGCGCAACAACTGCAAAACCGCGACCGGCATCACCTGCGCGGGCCGCCTCGATGGTGGCGTTGAGGGCGAGCAGATTGGTCTGCCCGGCAATATCGCGGATTAGGCCGAGTATCGATTCGATCGATTTGGATTGTTCAGACAAAGTGTCCGTTGCTTCGACCGCTTCCTGCGCCCGTTCGGTTGCGCGATTGGCAACATCGGCTGCGGTTTCGACCTCGGTTCGCGTATCTTCAATTGCGCGAATGAGGCCGGCAGCTGTCTGTGCGGCTTCACGCATTGCAACCGCGGATTGTTCGGATGCGGTTGCAACTTCAGATGCCTTGCTCAGCATTCCTTGCGCCACGGCCGTGCTCGCGGCGGCCTGTCGACGCAGGATATTCGCCTGTTCGGATATGTCGGCTGTGCTGGAAGCAATGTCGTTTTCGAACTGGTTGGTGAAGCCTTCTTTTTTCGTGTGCTCCACGATCCGCTGATAATGCACATAGCAGGCGGATGTGACGGCCAACTCCATCGAGGTGAAGTCATGAACGGTCTTGGTCAACCGGTCGCGCGTTGCAGCCGATCCGTCCAATTTCGCATCGAAAATGTCGAAATAGCGCAAGCTGGCGCGGGTCGATGCTGCAAGCAGGTGTCCCAGCGGTACGCGATCCTTGCATGCAGCGATGATCTGCGATTTCAGATATTCGCGCCATTCGCCGCTATGGATGTCGCGCATGCGGTTGCGAATATAGCCAGCGGTCGATTTGACCATTCGGTCGATATATTCTGGATCGCGCAGCTGGGCGGTCGATCCATATTTAGTCCAATATTCCCAATAATGGGCCGAGAATGATTCCATTTCGCTGTCGACAACAGCGAGCAAATCCCGGCATCTTTCCGCCATGCAGCCATCGAAATCGAACGCTTTGACAATTGTGTCAAATTCCGCCGATAGCGATTTTTCCATGTCTGACATTGAGAACCCCCGAAATCCGATCTTCGCGTTTACAATTTGGCAATGTGCGCATTCCTAACCGGGAATGGTTAATGCCGTCTTTCCCATGGCAGGGAAAATTCCGTATCCCATACCCTTGCGTAGTCGGTTCAAAGCGGTAAAGAGCGACGCAAACTCGAACAGGGAAGCTTAGCCAATGGCGCAAAATCCGAACCGGCCAATTTCGCCGCATTTGCAGATTTACCGTTGGGGTCCGCACATGGCGGTGTCCATTTTTCACCGGGCGACCGGTTTCGTGATGGCAACTGCAGGAATGCTGACGCTGTTGTGGTGGCTCGCTTCGATTGCGGGTGGTCCGGAAAGTTATGCGGCCTTCCAATCCTACGTCGTTTCGGCGGGCGAAGAGGCAACGGGAATACAGGTTGCGATCAACTGGTTTTTCCGACTCCTTGCGCTTGGCGTAACCTACAGCTTTTTCCAGCATATGTTCTCCGGCATCCGTCACCTTTTGATGGATCTTGGCGCGGGGTATGAACTCAAGACGGTGCGCACTTGGTCGATCGCCGTTTATATCGCAGCGCTGACCGCAACCGCATTGGTTGCGATGCTCGTCGCAGCACGTTTCATGGGGGCTTGAGATGGGTAACGGAACCAAATTAGGGCGCGTTCGCGGACTTGGCTCGGCCAAACATGGAGGCAAGCACTGGCTTGATCAACGGCTGACCGCTGTCGGAAACCTTTTGCTGACCACCTGGCTGGTCCTGTCGCTGTTGTGGCTTCCCAACTTCGATTATGAAACCGTCGCTGCCTGGCTCGCCCAGCCCTCTGTCGCTGTGCCGATGATCCTGATGCTGGCGAACATTTTCTGGCATGTCCGCCTCGGCCTGCAAGTGCTGATCGAAGACTATGTCCATGACGAGGGCAACAAATTTGCCACGCTTACCCTTTTGAACTTTTACGTAATTGGCGCCGCCGCATTCGGCATTTTCATGGTCGCCAAGCATGCCTTTACAGGAGCTCCCGCCTGATGTCCGAAGCATATAAGATCATCGACCACACTTATGACGTCGTCGTCGTCGGGGCAGGGGGATCGGGCCTTCGCGCAACCATGGGTGCGGCTGAAGCCGGCCTCAAAACCGCCTGCATCACCAAGGTCTTCCCGACGCGTTCGCATACCGTGGCGGCACAAGGTGGCATCGCGGCTTCTTTGCAGAACAACTCGCCTGACCACTGGACATGGCACATGTACGACACCGTAAAGGGGTCGGACTGGCTGGGTGACCAAGACGCAATCGAATATATGGTGCGCGAAGCGCCCGCTGCGGTTTACGAATTGGAGCATGCCGGCGTGCCCTTCAGCCGCAACCCCGATGGCACCATCTACCAGCGCCCCTTTGGCGGCCATATGCAGAATATGGGCGAAGGCCCACCGGTGCAGCGCACTTGCGCCGCCGCCGACCGCACCGGCCACGCCATGCTACATGCGCTCTATCAGCAGAGCCTTAAATATGATGCGGACTTCTTCATCGAATATTTCGCGCTAGACCTGATCATGGAAAACGGCGAGTGCCGGGGTGTGATCGCTCTGTGCATGGACGATGGCAGCATCCACCGTTTCAAAAGCCAGTCTGTTGTCCTGGCAACTGGCGGTTACGGCCGCGCATATTACAGCGCGACGTCTGCCCACACTTGCACCGGCGATGGCGGCGGCATGGTGCTGCGTGCAGGCCTTCCGCTGCAAGACCTAGAATTCGTCCAGTTCCACCCGACCGGCATTTACGGCGCAGGCGTGCTCATCACCGAAGGTGCGCGCGGCGAGGGCGGTTACCTGACCAACAGCGAAGGCGAGCGTTTCATGGAGCGCTATGCCCCGTCCGCCAAGGACCTTGCGTCGCGCGATGTGGTCTCGCGTTCGATGGCGCTTGAAATCCGCGAAGGCCGCGGCGTTGGCCCGAACAAAGATCATATCTACCTGCACCTTGACCATATCGATCCCAAGGTGTTGGCGGAGCGTCTGCCGGGCATCACCGAAAGCGGCAAGATTTTTGCAGGTGTCGATCTGACCCGCCAGCCGCTGCCTGTCTGCCCGACGGTCCACTACAATATGGGCGGGATTCCGTGTAATTATCATGGCCAAGTCGTCACCAAGAAGGGTGATGATCCGGAAGTCGTGGTCCCTGGCCTTTATGCGGTTGGTGAAGCGGCGTGCGTCTCGGTCCATGGTGCTAACCGCCTTGGCTCCAACTCGCTGATCGACCTTGTCGTGTTCGGCCGCGCAACCGGCCTGCACCTCAAGGAAACGCTGAAACCCAACGCGGCCCAAAAGGCGCTGCCCAAGGATTCGGCTGATCTCGCGCTGGCCCGTGTCGACCATTATCGCAATGCAAAGGGTGGATCGCCGACGGCTGCTGTTCGTCTCGAGATGCAACAGACCATGCAGAAACATGCTGCGGTCTTCCGCGACAGTGCACTTCTCGCTGAGGGTTGCGAACTGATGCAGAAGGTCAACCAGCGGATGCAGGACATCTCGGTCAGTGACCGCAGCATGATCTGGAACACTGACCTTATCGAGACGCTCGAACTCGACAATCTGATGAGCCAGGCGATCTGCACCATCGAAGGTGCCAATGCGCGCAAGGAAAGCCGCGGCGCCCACGCGCATGAGGATTTCCCCGATCGCGACGATGCAAACTGGATGAAGCACACCGTTTCCTGGTTCGAAGGCTGGGGCGGCAAGGGCGGCAAGGTCACCCTCGATTACCGTCCGGTGCACGATTACACGCTGACCGACGAGGTCGAGTATATCAAGCCCAAGGCGCGCGTTTACTAAAGCGAATTGAAAGCCTGGGCCGTAAGGTCCAGGCTGCGCTTGCGCATCTCATGCGAATAGACCGAACAGGAGACGATGATTTCGTCCGCCTGTGTGCGTTCGATGAATTTTGAAATGCCGTCCCGAATTGTTTCGGGTGCGCCAATGGCACTGCAGGAAAGCACCTCGTCGAGCATTGCAGCAATATGCGGCGGCAGGCCGGCTTTATAACCCTCTACCGGGGGCTGCATCTGGCGCGGATTGCCGGTGCGCAGGCCAACGAAGCTTTGCTGGATCGAACTCGCCAAAAACTCCGCTTCGGCATCGGTGTCTGCGGCGATGACATTCATCGCTGCCATGGCGTGTGGTTTGTCGAGAAATTCGGATGGTTTGAAACTGCTGCGATAGACATGCAGTGCTTCATCGAGCAGTTGCGGTGCAAAATGGCTGGCAAAGGCATAAGGCAGTCCGAGCAAGGCGGAGACCTGCGCGCCATATAGGCTGCTGCCCAAGATATAGAGTTGCACATCCGCACCTGCGCCGGGGGTGGCGCTGATGCCGGTGCGGCCATCATCGGCAAAATAGCTTTGCAGTTCGACTATGTCGCGAACAAAGGCGTTTGGGTCGCTGTCGAGCGTGCGGCGAATTGCATGCGCAACGCGTTGGTCGCTGCCCGGTGCACGACCAAGACCCAGGTCGATCCTACCCGGATAGAGCGCATCGAGGGTGCCGAATTGCTCCGCGATGACGAGTGGCGCATGGTTTGGCAGCATGATACCGCCAGCGCCAATACGGATGGTCTTTGTTGCAGCCGCGATGTGCCCGATCACCACCGATGTCGCGGCGCTGGCGATGCCCTTCATTCCGTGATGCTCGGCAACCCAATAGCGGGTGAAGCCCAAAGCTTCGGCATGGGCCGCCAGATCGGCTGCGTTCGCAAACGCTTGCGGAACCGATCCGCCTTCAACAACTGGCACGAGATCGAGGATTGAGTAATTGGTCATCCAAACCATCTAGTCACGGTGCAGCCGGCTTGCCAAGCAGCAATCGACAGCGCCCGACTTGGCTGCCATAGGGAAGGCGGATGCTGACCGAAAACTTCCTGCCCTTCCTGCTGACGGCGATCCTGATCGAACTGACTCCGGGGCCAAACATGGCATGGTTGGCATTGACCGGTGCCGCATCGGGCAGACGGGCTGCGCTTTCAGCAACAGCGGGCATTGCATTGGGGCTTGCGATTGTTGCCGCGTTGGCGGCTTTGGGGCTGGCTGAACTGGCGCAAGCTTCTCCAGAGCTGTTTGCCGTCCTTCGCTATGCGGGTGCAGCTTATTTATTGTGGCTCGCGTGGGAAGCGTGGACTGGGACAGGTGATGTCTCGCCCGAACATGCCCATAATGGTAACGTTCGCTGGTTCCGGCATGGATTGATGCTGAACTTGCTCAATCCAAAGGCGGCATTGTTTTTCATCGCAATATTGCCCAACTATGTGGACAGCAAACAATCGATAATGCCGCAGACTTTGCTGCTGTCAGCTACCTATGTTGCAGTGGCCACTAGCGTGCATCTGATACTCGCGCTGTTGTCAGCTCGTTCGCAAAACTGGTTCGGGCGCAATGGGCATGAGGCGCTTTTTCGACGTATCTGTGCGTTGTTGATCGCAGGGGTGGCGCTCTGGTTCCTGCTCAGCACGACGCGCTGAACGACATTTACTCGGCGTTCAGGTAAAGCGGCGCAGTTGAAGCGTGCATTTCTATCGACAAAGCGAGTGGAAGAGGAGCAGTGCGATGGCAGTCGAACGATCACCGGGATTCAAACTTCTCTTCGCAGGTTTGGTTGCTGCCGTTTTGGTCATCCCGTTGCTGATGGTGTACGCGCTTTCATCGAATCGGCAGTCGCAAGCGGCAACGGCACGCGCGTCTATCGCCGCGGGATGGGGTGGCCCGCAGGTGATTGTCGGCCCCGTTCTTGTCATACCCTACACGTCTACCAGCGTTGAGACTGTGACCGAAAACGGACGCGCATCGACCCGTTCGGTCGAGGTGAAAAGGGAGTTGTTTCTTGCGCCCGAAACCAATGTCGTGACCACCGAGCTCAAACCGGACCGCAAAAAGAAATCGATCTATGAAAGCGTGCTGTTTGTAGCGCGTAATAGCGGCAAGGCGCGCTTTGCCCTGCCATCCGACTTTGCCCGATATGGCATTCCACTTGAAAATCTTGACCTGAAAGGGGCGGAGCTTCGCTTTGGCGTGTCAGATGCGAGAGGTCTGCAAAAGGATAGCAAGGTGCTGGTCGATGGACAGCCACTTGCGTTGCAGCCGGGCAAGGGGCTTGCTGCTTCGAACAACTCAGGCTTTTTTACCTTTGTCGACTGGACTGGGGCACAACCCATCGACGTCGAGTATGATTATGCCATTCGCGGCAATGAGTCGCTTACGCTGGTACCGCGCGGCGGCGAAACCAGCTGGGATGTCAAATCGACCTGGCCAAGCCCAAGCTTTGCGGGTGATTTCCTGCCGGTGAAACGGACGGTGAAGTCCGATGGTTTTACCTCCAGCCACGCAATAACCAATCTGGCGCTGGGTCAGTCGATCGTAGCGACCGATGATAATGCCCCCCCGCTGGTCGGCATGCCGAGCCCTGAACTGTTGGTCGACAGCGCACGTTCGGCCCCCTCAGTTGGCGGGCCTTCGCAAGCGGCGACAATTGGGCTGATCGAACCGGTTGATCTTTACAGCCAAGTTGATCGTTCGGTGAAATATGGTTTCCTCTTCATCGGCTTCACTTTCCTGGCTTTCCTGATGTTCGATGTCGTGGGCGGCGCGCGCGTGGCAGCGGCGGAATATCTGCTGACCGGGGCAGGGCTGGTGTTGTTCTTCGTGCTGCTTCTCGCTTTTGCCGAGGTGGTCGGCTTCACGATTGCCTATTTGATTGCTGCCGGTGCGATTACCGGGCTGCTCACTGCTTATTCAGCGGCCGTTCTGAAAAGCTGGCTGCGTGCGCGGGTTATTGGCGGCTTGTTGGTGGGGCTGTACGCCACGTTGTACGTCTTACTCAACCTTGAAGCCTATTCGCTGCTCATCGGCTCGCTGCTGCTCTTCGTGGCACTGGCAGTCGTGATGTGGGCCACAAGGCGGATCGATTGGTCCGCCAAGCGCCAGGCGGACGAGGAAGCTAGCGCCAGCGCAGCATAGAGCGGTCAAGTTCCGCGACGGATCGAACGCCCATGAGTTTCATGCCGCGTTCGATTTCGTTGCGCAGCTTGCCGACGACCCGGTCAACACCAGGTTCTCCGGCTGCGGCTAGCGCATAAAGGTAGAGCCGTCCGCCCGAGCAAGCCGTTGCCCCGGCGGCAAGCGCCTTCAAAACATGGGTGCCACGCCGCACACCGCCATCGCAAATGATGTCGATCTTGCCGCCAACGGCGTCAGCTATTTCGGCAATCTGGTCGAATGGCGATCTCGACCCGTCGAGCTGCCTGCCGCCATGGTTTGAAACCATAATCGCAGTCGCGCCGATATCGACAGCGCGCTTTGCATCCTCGACTGACATGACGCCTTTAAGGCAGAATTGCCCGCCCCATTCCGCACGGATTGCTTCTGCCATTTTCCAGTCCATTGATTGGTCAAGCATGGTGTTGAAATAATCCGCCACCGATACCGCGACGTTAGTGCCTTCGCTGACATGGGTAGAAAGGTTGGGGAGGGAGAATTTCTCGCGGAAAAGGTAATTCATCACCCATGCCGGATGCGTCGCATAGCTGAAGACCGACGAGGGCGTGAAACGTGGGGGCGAAGTAAATCCTGTGCGCAGGCAGCGTTCGCGATTGCCTGCGACAATGGTGTCGACAGTCAGGGTAATCGCATCGAAATTGGCCGCCTTGCAGCGCTCGACCATCGATTTGTTCAGTTCCTTGTCCTTGTGGATGTAGAGCTGGAACATTTTGGGCGTCTTGATTGCTGCGCCGACTTCCTCGATGCTGACCGTGGCAAGGCTCGATATGCCGAACCAGGTGTTGAACCTCTCCGCCACTGCGGCAACCGCGCGCTCGCCCTGCCAGTGGAACAGGCGCTGCAACGCGGTGGGCGAGAGGAACAGTGGCATGCCGATTTTCTTGCCCATCACGGTGGTCGACATATCGATATTCTCGACCCCGGCGAGCACATTGGGGACAAGATCGCAATCATCAAAGGATGAAGTGTTGCGTCTCTTGGTTACCTCATCATCACCTGCTCCATCGATATAATGGAATACGGGGGACGGCAGGCGCCGCTTCGCTAATCGGCGGAAATCTTCGACATTGTGGCAATCGGTAAGGCGCATCAGTAAACTGTCCGGTTCTGTTTGGTTGCTTTGGTGGCCAGCGAAAAACGCGGTTCAACAGGCGTCGCTGAGTTGATGACATGTGCGGCAACCCGTTTTCCCACTGCGGGACCATGTTTGAAACCATGCCCAGATCCGCCGCCGACCAGCCACACATTGTCATGGCCCGGCAAGCGATCGATCAGGAAGTCGCCATTCGAGCTGTTTTCGTATTGGCAGACGCGCGCGTGTATGAGCGGCGCTTCGGCAAGATCTGGAAACCGGGTTTTCAGATAACCGCGGGCGCGGGTGACGCCTGCTGCCGACACCTGCCTGTTCTGGGTGTCCGGATCGACTTCTTCGCCATGTGTGTCGAACGCCATCTTGAATCGCTGGCCTTCCAGATCAGGAAAGCCATAAGCAAAGTCCTGCGCATTTGAATCTGCCCAAACGGGAAGGGCGGGGGCGGCAAACCTTGTGTCTCCAGGAGCAGCACCAAAGTGGAAAACCTCCTGACGTGTGACGAAGATGCGACTACCCAGCACCTCGGGAAAGATTTTCGGCAACCAAGGACCGCAAGCATAGACCAGGCTTCGCGCGGTGATGCCGGCAACTTCGTAAATCCCATTTTGCAGGCGTTTAGGGCTTTCTGCCTTGCCACGAACAACCTCAAGACTTGCATCGGCGACAACCGCTTGCACTCCTCGTCCAGCAATCAAGGCACCGGTTCCGGTTTCGATAAAGCCGGTTTCATTGTCGGCAAACCGCATTTGCGGGAAGCGCGCCCGAAGCGCTGCCGCATCGCCCTCCCACCGACCGAGGCCAGATGCACGTAACCATTCGAGGCTTTGCTTGGCGGAAGCATCGTCGTCAGTCGAAAACCACAACACGCCAACCTTGTGCAATATGGGTTGGCTTTGCCGCTGTGACAGGGCGTCCCACTGCGCGAGGGAATCTACGGCCATGCTGGAATAGAGCGGGTCGCCACCATAGCTGACGCGAATGACCCGGCTCTCGCCTCCAGACGAAGACCGGGCATGTCCGGGCGAATATTGGTCGATTAGGGCGACCGACAGACCGGCCTTTTTGAGGTGCCATGCCGACCAGGAACCAAAAACCCCGGCCCCGATCACGGCCACATCGACCACACCTTGGGTAGAGGTTGCGGCCTTTGCCTGCGCGGCAATACCGATTACGCCCGCCGCAGCAAGCGTCTCGCGTCGCGTCAATTTCATCCCCGCCCCCTTAGTTTAGAATATGCCCCTGAAGAAATCGCAATTGTTCGGATCGGCGCTTTTTAGCCCCCGCTGCAAAGCGGCCATCCGTTGTTCGGACGTGCCATGTGTGAACATGCTTTCCACCGGTGCCCGTCCCGCATCACGCATCAGCTTGTCATCGCCAATGGCGTGTGCGGCTTTCATGCCTTCTTCAATATCGCCGGGTTCGATGCGATTGGCATTTCGGCCAGCCCAAACTCCGGCATAGCAATCTGCCTGCAATTCCATGCGGACCTGGAGCGCATTTCCTTCTTCCTGGCTCACCCGGGATTGGGCACGACGAACTTGTTCGGCAACCCCCGTCAGATTCTGGATATGGTGGCCCACTTCATGCGCGACCACATAGGCGTTTGCGAAATCGCCGCCGCCGCTCATCTGCTGCAGTTGATCAAAGAAACTGGTGTCCAGATAAACGCCGTTGTCGGCAGGGCAATAAAATGGACCCATAGCTGCTTGGGCAGCACCGCATCCTGAGTGCCCGCCACCTTGGTAGAATTCGATCTTGGCAGGCTGGTATCGTTGCCCCGCCTCGGCAAAAATCGCTCCCCATGTGTCTTCGGTCGATTTCATAACCCGGCAGGCGAACAGTTCCGCCTCGGTATCGCAGGCGACATTGCCGCCACTGGCCTGCCGCGTCGCGTCGCCGGGCGCAACGCCGCTGCCGCCAAGGTTGAGCGAGCCGCTGGAAAAGAGGAAAAAGCCGATTGCAGCAATTATCAGCAGAGCGCCACAACCCATCTTCCGGCCGAGCAGCATTGGCAACAAGCCGAAAAGCAGCGATCCCAATCCGCCGCCACCACCCATATTGAAACCGCCGCCGCCCGCGCCTTGGTCATTCGCATTGCTGGTTGGATCAAGATCGTCGAGACGCATGGCGATTCTCCTCTTCTGCGTTCAAATCAAGCATTGCAGTTTTGCCGTAAAAGCGCAAGGAAGAAGGCCAGTTTACACACCGCAATCCAAAGGACTTCTCCCATGTTTCTCAAAGGCAAAACTGCTCTGATCACTGGTTCCACCTCGGGCATCGGCCTAGGCTATGCCCGGGCGCTTGCTGCCGAAGGGGCCAGCGTCATGATCAACGGCTTTGGTGATGCTGCGGAGATTAACGGCTATGTCGAGGAATTGATCCGCACCAGCAATGCGGGCGCACTGCATTCGGCGGCAGACATGACCAAACCTGATGAGATCCGGGCAATGGTGGCCGATTGCACTGCGAAGCTAGGGGCTCCCGATATCTTGATAAATAATGCGGGTATCCAGCACGTTTCCCCTGTTGATTCCTTCCCCGAAGACAAATGGGATGCAATTATCGCCATCATCCTGTCTTCGGCCTTTCACACAACGAAGGCGGTAGTGCCGGCAATGAAGGAAAAGGGTTGGGGCCGGATCATCAATACCGGGTCGATGCACAGCCTCGTCGCTTCGCCCTTCAAAAGCGCATATAATGCTGCGAAGCATGGCATTGCCGGTTTCACCAAGACCATCGCACTGGAAGTTGCGCGCGACGGCATAACGGTGAACTGCATTTGCCCCGGCTATGTTTGGACACCGCTGGTGGAAAACCAGATCCCCGATACGATGAAGGCCCGTGGCCTGACGCGTGACCAGGTGATCAATGATGTTCTGCTCGCCGGCCAGCCGCAAAAGCAGTTCGTGCAGGTCGACCAGCTTGCATCATTGGCGGTTTATCTCTGCTCCGATTCGGCAAGCGCAATTACCGGGGCCAACTTGTCGATGGACGGGGGCTGGACGGCGCAATAAGCTGGCATCAAATCAGGGAGAGAAAATATGCGAACAAAATTGTTGATGGCCGCCGTATTGCTTGCGACTGCATCCCATGCACATGCAGCAAACCCGCTGCGTGATGCAATTGCAAAGGATATGCCGTCGCTGATCGAAATCTATCGCGATTTGCACGCCAACCCTGAATTGAGCTTTGAAGAAGTAAAGACCGCCGCAAAGCTGGCTGCGGAAGCCAAGCGTCTTGGCTTTCAGGTAACCGAAGGCGTTGGCAAAACCGGCGTTGTTGCGGTGATGAAAAATGGTGCCGGGCCGACGGTGATGATCCGCGCCGATATGGACGGGCTTCCTGTTATCGAGCAAACGGGCCTTCCTTACGCTTCAAAAGTGCGCGGGGTAAGCAAATCCGGCACTGAAACGGGCATCATGCACGCCTGCGGCCACGATACGCACATGACCGCTTGGGTGTCGACCGCGCGGCAACTTGTCGCAAACAAGGATAAATGGTCGGGTACGCTGGTGATGATCCTGCAACCCGCAGAGGAAATCGGGGCAGGGGCAAAGGCCATGCTCGACGACGGTCTCTACACCCGCTTCCCCAAACCGGACTATGCGATCGCGTTTCACGATGCTGCGCAGTTCCCAGCGGGCACCATCGGCTATCAGAGCGGTTGGGCGCTGGCCAATGTCGATAGTGTGGATATCAAGGTTAAAGGCGTTGGGGGGCACGGCGCCTATCCGCACACCACTAAAGATCCGATCGTGTTGGCGTCGCGCATCGTAACTGCCCTGCAAACATTGGTCAGCCGGGAAGTCGATCCCCAGGATGCCGCTGTGGTGACCGTGGGCAGTTTCCATGCTGGTGCGAAGCACAATATCATTTCGGACGAAGCAACATTGTTGCTGACCGTGCGCAGCTATTCGGATGAAACGCGCAAATTGCTGCTCGACGGCATTAGGCGTATCGCGAAAGGCGAGGCTATTGCAGCTGGTGTCCCCGAAGACCGTATGCCGGTCGTTTCGGTCAACGAGGCCGAGTTCACTCCCGCAACCTTCAACACATCGCCGTTGACCGAGCGCGTGGCTTCCTTGTTCAAAAAGCAATTTGGCGAACAACGGGTGATTGAAACCAAACCGGTGATGGGCGGAGAGGATTTCAGCCGTTTCTACCTGGCTGACAAGGCCAATGTCCAAAGCATGATTTTCTGGGTGGGTGGCGTGCCCCAAGCAGAGATGGATGCTGCGGCGAAAAGCGGAAAGCCGCTGCCTTCGCTACATTCACCTTATTGGGCGCCGGATGCGGAAAAGGTGATCGCAACTGCTTCCGAGGCGTTGACCCTGGCAGCCATGGACCTGATGAAAAAATAGCATTGTACAGGTTGAACACAATCAATCGGTTTGTTTCATTTATGTGAATCGATAAATCGAAACTCTCGATTACAGTTGGCGCTAAAAATCGATGGAATTTCCTGTTGGCAAGGTCCATCTGCACGCTGTGGATGCATGACTGCATCCCCATTGGATATTCTCCAAACGGATAGGAATTGCCATGAACGATCAAACGCCTTTCGATACAAGCGGTGGTTGCCCGGTGCACAAGGGTGCAACCCGTTCGCTCCTCGGCCGCACCAACAAGGACTGGTGGCCAGATGCACTGCCGGTGGACATTCTCCACCAGGGTGGAACTTCGCCCGACCCGATGGGGCCGGACTTCAATTACGCCGAAGCATTCAAAAAGCTCGATTATAAGGCGCTGAAGGCTGATCTGACTGCCCTCATGACCGACAGCAAGGACTGGTGGCCTGCGGACTATGGCCATTATGGCCCCTTCTTCATCCGTATGGCTTGGCATGCTGCCGGTACTTACCGCACGGCCGACGGTCGCGGTGGCGCCAACAGCGGTCAGCAGCGTTTCGCTCCGCTCAACAGCTGGCCCGATAACGGAAACCTCGACAAGGCACGTCGCCTGCTGTGGCCGATCAAGCAGAAGTATGGCCAGCAGATCAGTTGGGCGGACCTGTTCATCCTCGCCGGCAATGTCGCGATCGAATCGATGGGCGGACCGGTTTTCGGTTTTGGTGGCGGCCGCGCGGACGTTTATGAGCCTGAGAAAGACATTTACTGGGGTGAGGAAGACCTTTGGGTCAACGAAGGTGCGAAAACACGCATCCGCCCTGAAGACAAAGCTGAATTGGCCAACCCGCTCGCTGCCATTCAGATGGGCCTCATCTATGTGAACCCGGAAGGCCCGGGCGGCAATCCGGATCCGCTGCAGTCGGCCCGCGACATGCGCATCACTTTTGCGCGCATGGCGATGAACGATGAAGAAACCGTCGCTCTTACCGCAGGCGGCCATGCTTTCGGTAAAGCCCATGGCGCGAAGCCGTCGGATACTTTCGGCATGAGCCCGGAATCGGAAGCCATCCACCAGCAAGGTTTTGGCTGGCTGATCGACGCCGACGAGATTGCCAAGGGCAATATCACCACTTCGGGGATCGAAGGTTCCTGGTCGAACAACCCGACCAAGTGGGGTGGTGACTATTTCCGCCTGCTGTTCAAATATGATTATGAACTGACCCACAGCCCGGCTGGTGCGCAGCAGTGGACTCCGATCAATCCCGATCCGGAAGACATGGCACCCGACGCACGCGATCCTTCGAAGCGCGTCCCGACCATCATGACCACTGCCGACATGGCCCTGAAGATGGATCCCGAATACCGCAAGATTTCGGAGCGCTTCCTCAACGACCAGGCAGCGCTTGACGATGCCTTTGCGCGCGCTTGGTTCAAACTGTGCCACCGCGACATGGGACCGAAGGTCCGCTACCTCGGCCCCGAAGTGCCGGCTGAAGACCTGATCTGGCAGGATCCGGTTCCGGCTGGAACCAAGCCTTCGGACGCAGATGTCGCAGCGTTCAAGGCCGCCATCCTGAACAGCGGGCTGACTGTCAGCCAGTTGGTCAAGGCTGCATGGGCGTCGGCTTCAACCTATCGCAAGTCTGACCATCGTGGTGGCGCCAACGGTGCACGCGTCCGTCTTGCGCCGCAAAAGGATTGGGCGGTCAACGAGCCTGCCGAACTGGCGACGGTGCTTGCCAAGATCGAAGAACTGCGTGGTTCGCTTTCGGTTGCCGACGCAATCGTTCTGGCTGGTAGCGCGGCAGTCGAAAAGGCAGCCAAGGATGCCGGCTTTGACGTAACTGTTCCGTTCACCGGCGGCCGTGGCGATGCGACGCAGGAATGGACCGATGTCGACAGCTTTGACGTGCTCGAACCGCAGGTTGATGGCTTCCGCAACTATATGTCGCAGAAGTTCTCGGTGAAGACCGAAGAGCTGCTGATCGACCGTGCGGCGCTGCTTGGCCTGTCTGGTCCCGAACTGACTGCACTGGTCGGCGGCCTGCGCGTGCTGGGTGCGAACCATGGCGGACGCAGCCATGGCGTCTTCACCAACCGCGTTGGCCAGTTGACCAACGACTTCTTCGTCAACCTGCTCGATATGGACACCTTCTGGGATGTCGTTGAAGGCAGCGACGACGAAGAATATGTCGGTTATACCCGTGGCGGTCGTACCGAGCGTTGGCGTGCTACCCGTGCAGATCTGGTGTTCGGTTCGAACTCACAGCTCCGTGCAATCGCCGAAGTCTATGCCGAAAAGGGCAACGAACGGAAGTTCGTCGAAGACTTTGTGAAGGCTTGGGTGAAGGTGATGAATGCGGATCGTTTCGATCTGAACTGATCATACAGCAGACCTAACGAAAAAGGCCGTCGCGGATTGTTCGCGGCGGCCTTTTTCTTTGCCCGTATCGGCTTCGCAATTTTTGAGAAATGTTACTCCTCGCCGGAATCCGTTGGGCGCGCAAACCCAGGCTGTGCGTATATCGTTTCGGCATATGCAGGCATGCCCGGTTGCTGTGGCGCGGCACCGGGAACAACAGGAACGCCATTGTTGCCATTGTTGTCGCGATCGTCGCTCACGCCAAGTGGCTTGGCATCGTTCATGGGTTGGCCGAAGCTTTCAAATTCGTCTTCGCCCCACTCATCGTCCTTGGAATCTCCGTCGTTGGAATCCTCATCGCCATTTTCCGTAGGAGTCGCTTGCGCGATGGTGGGTCGCGGGGTCGAAATTGGCGTCGCCACCGGTTTCACGACCTTTTCGGAATCCTCGTCGGACGAAGGGACCGCCAGGATCACCAGCGCGAATAGGCCCAGAACGCCGAGAATGATTTTGAGAACATTGTCCATGATCGAACCCGTAAATGTAAAAATCCGTGATTTCGGTAGCAGAGGGTGCTTAAAATTTCCTTGCCGGATGGTGGCGCAAAAAAAGGCCGCCGACCCGATGGTCGGCGGCGCAGTCGCTTTTCCTCCCCAGGAAAACTCGTTTCAACCCAGTTTGGCGGCACTTCCAAGCCGGTGGTAAAGGCGGGCGAACTTCTTCGATTCTTCACCATCTTCCACGGTGGGCAAATATTGGGCCAGCGCCTTGCGGATCAGCTTGAAGTCCTCGGTTGAAAGGACTGCGCGGGAACGTGCGGGTTCACTCATGGCTATCTCCTTCTAGACTGCTAATCAGGCCGCGTTTGCGAACTGGTTCATGGTGTTGTCTTTGCCGCCCGCTTTGAGGGCTGCTTCACCGGCGAAATATTCCTTATGATCATCGCCAATGTCCGAACCTGACATATTCTGGTGCTTCACGCAGGCGATGCCCTGGCGGATTTCCTTGCGCTGGACGCCGGCAACATAACCGAGCATGCCCATCTCGCCGAAATAGTCCTTGGCCAGGTTGTCGGTGCTCAGCGCCGCAGTGTGGTAGGTCGGCAACGTGATCAGGTGGTGGAAGATGCCCGCGCGCTTTGCAGCATCGCGCTGGAAGGTCTGGATGCGACGGTCGGCTTCGATGCCCAGCTCGCTTTCGTCATAGGACGCGCTCATCAGGTTCGCACGGTCATAGGCCGACACATCCTTGCCTTCGGCGGTCCAGGCATCGAACACCTGTTGGCGGAAATTGAGCGTCCAGTTGAAGCTGGGCGAGTTGTTGTAAGCGAGCTTCGCATTGGGAACGACTTCACGGATGCGATCGACCATGCCTGCGATCTGTTCGATGTGCGGCTTTTCGGTTTCGATCCAGATCAGGTCAGCGCCGTTCTGCAGCGAGGTGATGCAATCGAGCACGCAGCGGTCTTCGCCGGTTCCCGAACGGAACTGGAAGAGGTTGGAAGGCAGCCGCTTCGGTTTCAGCAGCTTGCCGTTGCGGGTGATAACGACATCGCCATTGCCAATCTGGCTGGGATCGATTTCGTCGCAATCGAGGAAGCTGTTATACTGGTCGCCCAGGTCGCCCGGTTCTTTCGAGAAGGCAATCTGCTTGGTGAGGCCAGCGCCGAGCGAGTCAGTGCGGGCAACGATGATGCCGTCAGGAACGCCGAGTTCGAGGAAGGCATAGCGGCAGGCGCGGATTTTCTGCAGGAAATCCTCGTGCGGAACGGTGACCTTGCCATCCTGGTGGCCGCACTGCTTTTCGTCCGAAACCTGGTTTTCGATCTGCAATGCGCAGGCGCCTGCTTCGATCATTTTCTTGGCGAGCAGATAGGTTGCCTCGGCATTGCCGAAACCTGCGTCGATATCGGCGATGATCGGAACGACATGGGTTTCGTAATTTTCGATCTTGTTCAGCAGTTCGGCTTCTTTGGCCGCATTGCCTTCTTCGCGAGCTTTGTCGAGGTCACGGAACAGCAAGTTGAGCTCACGGCTGTCAGCCTGGCGCAGGAAGGTGTAGAGTTCCTCGATCAACGCGGGAACGCTGGTCTTTTCGTGCATCGACTGGTCGGGAAGGGGACCGAATTCGCTGCGCAGTGCCGCAATCATCCAGCCGGAGAGATAGAGGTAGCGCTTCTTGGTGGTGCCGAAATGCTTTTTGACCGAAATCATCTTCTGCTGCGCGATGAAACCGTGCCAGCAGCCGAGCGACTGGGTGTAGTTGGCAGGATCGGCATCATAGGCAGCCATATCTTCGCGCATGATTTTTGCTGTGTAGCGGGCGATGTCGAGACCCGACTGGAAGCGATTTTGCAGGCGCATGCGGGCGACAGCTTCGGGGCTGATCGAGTCCCAGGTACCGTTTTGCGCGCCGATGAGTTCGCCTGCTGCCTTGATTTCTTCCTGATAGGTCATTGTGACAAATCCTTGTTTGGGAGGTCTGATATGAGGACCTCATAGCTATGTCAGTTCCCTGTACGGGAGTCAGTTTTGTCAATAATGTTGTGTGTGCGTCGCACAAAATGCGCCTATGCTTGTCATATTGTAAATTATTTGACATAAGTAGCGCCCATGACCGAGCAGAAACTTTTCGCAGGGCACGCCGTGCGCCGTATCCGCCGCGCCAATGGCCTAACGCAAACCGCTATGGCGGAGGCGCTGGCGGTTTCGCCGAGTTACCTCAACCTGATCGAGCGCAACCAGCGGCCGCTCACCGCAGCGATCCTGCTGCGGCTGGCCGAGCGTTTCGATTTTGATGCGCGCAGCCTGACCGGCGCAACCCCCGGCGGCGGGGTGGAGGCGCTCCGCCGGCGGCTTGCAGACCCGCTATTTGCCGATCTCAACCTCGACAAATTGCAATTGGAGGACTGGATCGCCGCCGCCCCCGATGCCGCCGAAGCCTTCGCCCGCGCCTTTGACCGGCTGTCGGGAGCAGGCCCTGCCCAAGAGGCAGACGCTATCGCAGCGGTACGCAGTGAGATCGAGCGCTGGCGCAACCATTTCGCCGATCTCGACGCGCAGGCAGAGGCTCTCGCCGACGAACTGCGTCTGGCCAATGCCGACCTTTATGGGGCTATTGCCGAGAGGCTGCGCGTCAAACACCAGCTTTCCATCCGCATCCTGCCCGTCGATGTTTTGCCCGACCGGCTCAAGCGGCTCGATCTGCACGCTCGGCAATTGCAGCTTTCCGAGCTGCTCGATCCCGCCAGCCGTACCTTTGCCGCCGCGAGCGAGCTTGCCACGCTAGAGGCGCGCGCCGAAATTGACGGCCTCGTCAAAGGCGCAAATTTCGCCGAACGCGCGAGCGAGCGTTTCTATCGCCGCCACTTGACCAGCTATTTCGCCGCCGCGCTGATGATGCCCTATGCGCGTTTCCTGCGCGCGTGTGAGGGGACGGGCTATGATATCGAATTGCTCCAGCGGCGTTTTGGCGCAGGCTTTGAGCAAGTCGCGCACCGGCTGACCACGCTGCAACGCGTCGGCGCGCGCGGCTTGCCCTTCTTCATGCTGCGCATCGACCGGGCAGGGCAGAGCAGCAAGCGCTATGCCGGCGCCAGCGCCTCGCCCCTGGTCGAATCCGACGCGCGCTGCCCGTTATGGCGGCTGCACACCGCATTTGATCGCCCCGGACAGTTGGTGAAGGATCTGGTCGAGCTGGAAGATGGCGGTCGCTGGTTCACCATCGCGCGCACCGTGCAACCGCAGGCGGGCAGGGAAGGCGGCATCCGCGCCGAATTTGCGGTAGGGCTGGGGATCGATGCGAGCCTTGCCGCGCCGCTTGCCGCCGCACGCGGGAGAGACCTTGCAACGGGAGAGGCCACCCCAATCGGACTGGGCTGTCGCGCCTGCACCCGCCCCGATTGCCCCCAACGCAGCGCGCCACCCGCAGGCCGGGTGCTTGTGTTCAACGAGCGGGAACGGGGTCTGACGCCCTTTGTGTGGGCGGGGGAGTGAAGTGGTTCGACAGCAGCTTCGAACCATCTTCCTTTAGACACGGACTATTTGTTCTCGCTCACTTCAATGCCATTTTGGGCAGCATTCGCCAATTCAATCCTGCCGACCAAATCAAACAATGCAATACCATCAATGGTAGCAAGGATCAGTGCGGCTGCTTCTCGGCGTTTGGTCTGGTCCGCAATGTCGAGCCGTCGGTCTAGCCAAACGAGAAATTGATCGAGTATCCCGGCAGCAATTATTGGAAATGGCTCTTCATTTCTGGCGGCAGCGGCAACGATCTCCAGCCAGAGCCGCATCGACGGCTGCACTTCCGGGCTACGCACAAGTTGCAACGCATTGTTCATAAGGATGTGTGCGGGCATAGGTTCGGCGGGTAACGCGGCATTAAGTCCCGCCACGAGACCTTCTGCAATTCTCTCCAGAGTTTGCGACAAGATTTCAGTCTTGTCGGTAAAATAGTAAAGCAGCATCCGGTCACTCACCTGTGCCGCGGCCGCAAGTTGCCGCAGACTGGTGAGTGCCAGACCATGTTGGAGCAAATGCTCGCATAATCGTTCGACGACCAATTCGCGTTGTGTTTCCCGGATGCTCATTTCGTTCTTGTAGCACTCACTACATTAAGTTAATGTGTAGCAGTTGCTACGTGGAGTCGTTGTTGATGGAAGGTCTATATCAAACATTGCCTATAGTTGCAGTGTCGTTGTTTGCGATTGCTACCATTGTTGTCACAACGCGACCAGCGGTTGATTGGCGCGTGCCAGCCACAATTTCGATGCTGTTTCTCGGTTGGTCACTTTACACCATTGCCAGTGAAGGTTTCTTTGCATTTTGGGGAGAGCACACCCGAAATGCATGGGGAAACCAAATCTGGTTCGACCTGCTTATCGCCGTTGCCATTGCATGGACGTTGCTGCTGCCAAAAGCGCGGGCGGTAGGCATGCGGACCTGGCCCTGGCTGGCGCTGATCTTTGCCTCTGGTTGTGTTGGACTTGCTGCCATGTTTGCACGCTGCCGCTATCTCGAAATGCAGTCAAACCAAGGAGGGAAATGAGCATGCAGTTATTCCGTATCTATCTGATCATTTGGATCGTGGGCATTGCCGCCTACACCTCGGTCACGGTGGCCAATCACGGGCTCAATCTGCTTCCCGTCTTTTTTGGTGATATGGCCAAGATGGGCTGGCCCGGGCAGTTCAACCTAGATTTCTTCTCCTTCCTTTGCCTGGGCGGATTGTGGCTGGCGTGGCGCCACCATTTCAGCTTTGCGGGTATCGCTATGGGGCTGTTCATTTTTGCGGGCGGCATGCCGTTTCTGGCCAGCTATCTGCTCTATCAAAGTTTCCGCAGCGCCGGAGATATGAAGATTGTACTGCTGGGTGAGGTCCGGGCCAGACAGGCTTGAGCGTTATTGGTGATGCAGGGCATGTCTGGAATCGCCATGGTTTGAAGGGAGGAGTCTAATGTCCGTGACCCCGTTGGAAACAGTCAAGGCGTCCATAAAAGCGATGGAGCCGCTCAATTATGATGCAGCAACAATCCTGTCGCAATGGCCGGGACGATAAATCGCATGGAGTCCTATATGACAATGTCAGATATCAAGGTACTTCGGACGCCTGATGCGTGTTTTGCGCAGTTACCCGGCTATGGTTTTTCGCCACATTACAAAGACAATCTGGCTGGTTATGAAGGGTTGAGGGTCCACTATCTTGACGAAGGACCGCCCGATGCGTCCGTAACTTTCCTGTGCCTTCACGGCCAGCCAGCCTGGTCTTATCTTTATCGGAAAATGATACCGGTGTTTGCGGGTGCCGGTCATCGGATTATAGCTCCCGACTTGTTGGGATTTGGCCGATCGGACAAACCGGTTGATGAGGCGGTCTATAGCTTTGCCTTTCACCGCGGGATGTTATGCGCTCTTATCGAAGCGTTAGATTTGCGCAACATTGTACTCGTCTGCCAAGATTGGGGGGGAATCCTTGGATTAACTATCCCTCCAGAAATGCCGGAGCGTTTTACCCGGCTACTCGTGATGAACACAACAATTCCCGTCGGCGAACCTGTCAGCGAAGGTTTTGTTCGGTGGCGTGATTTCAATCGCAGTCGGCCCGATCTGGATATTGCCGCCCTTTTTCAGCGCAGCGAACCCGATCTCTCGATAGAGGAGGCGGCGGCATATGCTGCGCCATTTCCCGATAGCCGTTACAAATCAGGCGTGCGACGATTTCCTGAACTAGTCATGACCGATCCTGGCATGGATGGCATAGCCGAGGCTTTAAGAGCTCGCAATTGGTGGAGCAGCGAATGGCAAGGGCCGACATTTATGGCTATAGGGATGACTGATCCTGTTCTGGGGCCAGAAGTTATGGTGCAGTTGCGCTCCGTGATCAATGGATGCCCGGAACCCATGGAGATTTCCGACGCCGGACACTTCGTTCAGGAAAAAGGTGAGCGGATTGCCCGGCAAGCCTTGATGCATTTTGGGCTTTGCTGAGCAAATAGATTTACATCTATATTTCGATGAATCTCGAAACATCGCTTGACTCCCTTCCACGATTCGATATTTCAACAAATATCGAAATGAAGGAGTCGCCATGGACGCCGACACTATTATCCGGGCGCTTAGTGCGTTGGCGCAAGGGCATCGCCTGGCGGCGTTTCGCTTGCTGGTGCAGGCGGGGGCTTCCGGGCTGCCTGCCGGTGTGCTGGCGGAGCGGCTTGGGGTGCCGAACAGCTCGCTTTCCTTCCATCTTGCCCAGTTGAGCCATGCCGGATTGATCCGGCAGGAGCGGCAAGGGCGTTCGCTGATTTACTCCGCCGATTATGCCGCGATGAATGGGCTGATCGGTTACCTCATGGAAAATTGCTGCGCGGGTGCGGTTTGTGGTTCGGACGATGCCTCGTCTGGCTGCGCACCTGCCATATCCGATGAAAGGAAAAGTGCATGAAACGCTTTCACGTCCATGTCGGGGTCGAAAAACTCGACGCCTCGATCGCTTTCTATTCGGGCCTGTTCGGGCAAGGGCCTTCGGTGGTGAAACCCGATTACGCCAAATGGATGCTGGAGGATCCGCGCATCAATTTTGCCATTTCGCAGAAATGCGGCGCGGTGAAGGGTATTGAGCATCTGGGCATCCAGGTTGAGGACCAGGGCGAACTCGCCGAAGTCTATGGCCGCCTTCAGGCCGCCGACCGCCCGGTGCTGGAGGAAGGCGCGACCACCTGTTGCTATGCGCAATCGGAAAAAAGCTGGATCGCCGATCCCGATGGCGTGGTGTGGGAGGCTTTCCTCACCAATGGGGAAGCAACCGTTTACGGCGGCAATCCTGAATTGCAGCAGCTGGCATCGGCCAATGCCGCGGCCAATGCCTGCTGCGCACCGAAGCAGGAAGCGGCTGCGCCCGCCGCCACCAACACCGGCTGCTGCGGCTGAGGTTTTAAATGCCAGAGATACGCAATGTGCTGGTGCTGTGCACCGGCAATAGCGCCCGTTCGATATTGGGGGAGGCTTTGTTCAACCTCCACGGAGAAGGGCGCGTTCGCGGCTTTAGCGCGGGGAGCAAGCCCAAGGGTGTGCCGCACCCCGGTGCGCTCCGCCTGCTGGCGCGGCGCGGGATCGATACTGCTGCCTTCCGCTCGAAAAGCTGGGATGAATTCAGCGCACCCGATGCGCCGCAAATCGACCTTGCCATCACCGTGTGCGGCAATGCCGCGGGCGAGGTTTGCCCGGTCTTCATCGGCAGCCCGCTAAAGGCGCATTGGGGCCTTCCCGATCCCGCCGATGTGCACGGCAGCGAAGCTGAAGTCGATGCGGCATTCGAGAAAACATGGCACTTGCTCGAAATGCGGGTGAAGGCCTTCTTCGCGCTTGATCTGGCGGTGATGGACAAGGCGCAGGCGCAGATGGCGCTGGCAGAAATTGGCAGGATGGAAGGGGCAGCCTGATATGGCGGAGAGCAATTTGAAGCGGCTGTCATTTCTCGACCGCTATCTGACGCTGTGGATTTTTCTGGCGATGGTGCTAGGGGTTGGTCTGGGTTCGAGCTTTGCCGGATTGCCCGAGGCGATCAACAGCCTGTCCTGGGGGTCGACCAACATCCCGATCGCCATAGGCCTGATCCTGATGATGTACCCGCCGCTCGCGAGGGTGCGTTATGAGGAACTGCCGCGCGTGTTTGAGGACAAAAGGGTGCTGGCGATTTCGCTGGTGCAGAACTGGATCATCGGCCCGGTGCTGATGTTCGCGCTTGCGGTGATATTTCTTTCCGACAAGCCCGAATATATGACCGGCCTGATCCTGATCGGGCTGGCGCGGTGCATCGCGATGGTGATCGTGTGGAACCAGTTGGCAAAAGGTGACAACCAGTATGTTGCGGCGCTGGTGGCATTCAACTCGATCTTCCAGATATTGTTTTTCAGCGTCTATGCTTGGTTTTTCCTCGCTTTCCTGCCGCCGCTATTTGGCCTTGAGGGCAGTGTCGTCAATGTCAGTTTCTGGACGATTGCAGAGGCGGTGCTGATTTATCTCGGCATACCCTTCCTTGCCGGCTTCCTGACGCGCAAATGGTTGGCGAAAGCCAAAGGCGAGGCATGGTATGAACAGGTCTTCCTGCCGAAGATCGGACCCATAACGCTGGTCGCGTTGCTGTTCACGATCGTCGCGATGTTCAGCCTGAAGGGGAATGAGATTCTGACGCTGCCGGGTGATACCATCCGCATTGCTATCCCCCTGACCATCTATTTCGTCGTCCAGTTCACCATCAGCTTCTTCATGGGCAAGCTGATCGAGAGCGACTATCCGCGCACCACAGCGGTGGCGTTTACCGCAGCGGGCAACAATTTCGAGCTGGCGATTGCGGTGGCGATTGCCGCCTTCGGTCTGGCGTCACCCGTGGCCTTCGCGGCGGTGATCGGGCCGCTGGTTGAGGTGCCGGTGCTGATCCTGCTTGTCAATGTGGCCTTCTGGTTTGGGCGGCGCTGGTTTGCAGACAGCGTACCCGTCAGTCGCTAAGCTCTAGAGAAGCGGCTGTCTCCGGCCTAAAAGCCGTCAAACACATAGCCCATCGCGCGCACGGTGCGTAGACGGTCGGGTACGTCCTGCGCCTTCAACGCGCGGCGCAGGCGGCCAATCCAGACATCGACGGTGCGTTCGTCGATGCTGGCGTCGTCCTTGCCCAAAATCTCTATCAGGCTGGTGCGCGACCAGACGCGGTCAGGATTTTCGACGAAATGGGCGAGCAGCTTGAACTCGTTCGGGGCAAGTGCGATGCGCCGGTCGCGATAGCGGACAAGAACCGCGGCGAGATCGACCTGCAATTCGCCCGATTTCAGTCGTGTCGCCGGCGGCACAGTGCCCTGTGACCGGCGATATTGCTGCAGCCTCGTCGCCAGCCTTTCGGCATCGGCAGGGCCCAGCAGATAATCATCCGCCCCGCTGCGCAGCGCGCGCTTCTTCGCTTCGCTGTCATCTTCATCGAGAACCATCGTGATATGGGCATAGCGCGTTGCCGGGGTTTCGCGCAGGCGCCGACACATTTCTATTCCCGATATGTCGGGCAGCAGCCAATCAACGAAACACCAATAGTGCAGCCCCTCTGCGAGCGGCGGCAACTCCGCATGGCAACCCGCGACATCGATATCCTCCACCCGCGCATGCAATTGCGGCAGGATCGACAAATCGCGCGAAGCGAGGATGACGGCTTCCCTGTGCGACATATCCGGCATTCCCATTTTGCAAACAGGCTGCCTTTTTGCTGCCATCAGATGACAAATTCGTGACGGTCTTGATCACCGCATCAAAGCTGGTGCCCGCAGTAAGAAAAACCGGTTGATGTCTTTTAATTGCTGAACTTTTTGACTTCCTGGCTTTTCCCGCGGGGTAGGATCAGGATTTCATTGTCGTGGACTACGACGATCAAATCGCTGGTGCCGATCATGTTGACGCGCATCGCGCCACTGCGGACCAGATTGCCGTGGCTATCCAGCAGGCGGGCATTGCCCTGCACACTGTTACCATCAGCATCATGTTCGCTGATGTCATAGAGGCTGTCCCAGCTTCCGACATCGGACCAGCCCATGCTGACCGGCGCAACCGCCACACGGTCGGCCTTTTCCATAACCGCATAGTCGATGCTATCCGATGGCGAAGCCGCAAATGACGATTGATCGGGACGGATGACGGCGCCATCGCGCACGGCGTCCGCCATGGAGGCTTTCGCAGCAGCCAGCATTTCAGGCGCCAGCCTCTCCAGCCAGCCAAGATAGATATCGGCACGGAAAAGGAAAATGCCGCCATTCCAGGCGTGATTGCCGGCATCGATCATCGATTGGGCGGTGGCGGCATCGGGCTTTTCAACAAAGCGTTCGACGCGTGCGACTGCTGCTGTCAACGGCTCACCCATGCGGATATAGCCATAGCCGGTTTCCGGCGCGGTCGGTTCGATCCCGAACGTGACCAGCCAGCGACCCTCGACAAGCGGAAGCGCTGCCATGATCGCTGCATGGAAAGCAGCGACATCTGCGATCAGGTGGTCGCTTGGCATTACCAGCAGCGGCGCATTGGGCGTATCTGCCGCCAATGCGGCGAGCGCAATGGCGGGCGCGGTGTTGCGTGCGCATGGTTCAAGGATGACGGTTGCGTCCGGGACGCCAGCCTCAATCGATTGGGCCGCGATCAAATCGGCGTGCGCGCCATTGCCGACTACAATCGGCGGCGCAAAAAAATCGCGATCCATGCAGCGCGCCAAGGTCAACTGGTACATGGTCGCATCGCCTGCCAGCGCAAGAAACTGTTTGGGCTTGTCGGCGGTGGACGTTGGCCACAACCGCGTGCCGCCGCCGCCCGAGAGGATCACTGGTGTTATCTTCATGGCGAAAAGCCCTATTCGATGGCGAGCCATTCCGCAATTACCGAGTGTCGCGCAATTTGACAGTTTCGCGCTATTTCAAAATGTTGAAAATATTCGCAAAAATCACAAAGTGTAAAATTAAGCGACACTTTACCTTTGCCTGTTATCGCATGGGTGAAATGGTGGCAGGTCGCAAACCTCGATGATCAGGTTGTTCAAGCATTATGTCCCTTACGCCGTGTTGTTCCTGGCGTTGGTGGACCTGTGCCTGCTGCTGGTGGCGGCCGAAACCGCCTGGGTCATCCGCGCAAACCAGATTGGCATGCAGGTCGATTATGTCGGCAACCGCATTTGGCCGCTCATCACTTTCGCCGCTTCGGTCCAGATCGCCGCCATGGCGGTGGGTGTCTACAGCCAGGAATCGCTGCAATCGCTCCGTTTTGCCATTGCACGGTTGATCGTTGCGGTATCGCTGGGCGTAATCTTCATGGCGGTGATGGCTTTTGCTTTGCCCGGCATGACCTTGTGGCGTTCGAACTCACTCTATGCGATGATCCTTTCATTTGCTTATCTGGCGCTAAGCCGCCTCATCCTCGGAAGTTTGATTGGTGGCGAAAGCTTCAAGCGCCGGCTTTTGGTGCTTGGTGCAGGCAAACGGGCGCAACGCATCAAGGATCTGGAGGCACGCCGCGGCTCGGGTTTTGTCGTCGTCGGCTTCATCGCAATGGACGAAGCGAAGCGGGTCATCCCCGAAGCGATCAACCGTTCGGCGATCTACAACCTTGCCGATTTTGTCGTGAAACTCGGCGCCAGCGAGGTGGTTCTCGCGCTTGAGGAACGGCGCAATGCCCTGCCATTGCAGGATTTGCTGCGGATCAAAACCACCGGGGTGCATGTCAACGACATTTCCAGTTTTCTGGAGCGAGAGACCGGACGGGTCGATCTCGACAGCGTCAATCCAAGCTGGCTTATTTTTTCCGATGGCTTCTCCTCGGGCCGCCGTCTTTCGGGGATCGCCAAGCGCCTGTTCGATATTGCCGCCAGTGCGGTTTTGCTCGCCCTGACATTGCCGGTGATCCTCTTGTTTGCACTGCTCATCAAACTGGAAAGCCACGGTCCCGCCTTTTACCGGCAGGAACGTGTCGGGCGTTATGGTGTTGGCTTCAACCTTCTCAAATTGCGTTCGATGCGCGTTGATGCGGAGGCGGAAGGCAAGGCGATATGGGCGGCGAAAAACGATCCGCGTGTCACCCGCGTCGGCAAATTCATCCGCAAGGTGCGCATCGACGAACTTCCGCAAACTTGGTGCGTGCTGAAGGGCGATATGAGCTTTGTCGGCCCGCGCCCCGAGCGTCCCGAGTTCGTATCCGACCTTGAAAAGCAGCTGCCCTATTTCGCTGAACGCCACATGGTGAAACCGGGAATAACCGGCTGGGCGCAGATCAACTATCCCTATGGCGCGTCGATTGAAGATAGCCGGCAAAAGCTGGAATATGATCTTTACTACGCAAAGAACTACACGCCATTCCTTGACCTGCTGATCCTGCTGCAGACCATCCGTGTGGTTATCTGGCCGGAAGGTGCGCGTTGATGGGTGACGCATTTGCCTGGATTGGTTTTTGGGGCCATTCGGCAGTCGGCTTCCTATATGCAGCGCTTGCCATCTGGGTGTTCCAGCAATTTGGCGGCAGAAGCCGCCAGCAAATCGCATTGATCGCTGCGCTGTCGGCCACGGCATTTTGGGGCATCGCGACCATTTTGGGTGGGCCGGGAAGCCTTCTGGCCTCTAGCGGGGAAACGCTGCGCAACATGGGCTGGCTGGCCTTCCTGTTCGCGCTGCTTTCGAACGGCGAAGGCAAGCAGCATCCCCGCACCATCAGGATGCTGTATGGTGCGCTGTTCCTTGCGCTGATTTTCCAGCCGATCATCGATTTCGCCTTGCTCGCTGCCTTGCCGGACAGCGCCGAAGCCAGCGCCGCCGCTGCCAAGACCGTGCAATTGCTGCGCATGATTTTTGCGATTGGTGCGATCGTGTTGGTGCACAATCTCTATACGGTCTCCGCGCCCGAAGCGCGCTGGGGGATCAGCCTGCCGATGGTCGCGCTTGCTGCGATCTGGATGTACGACCTTAACCTGTACACTATCGGATATCTCTCCGGCGATTGGCCTGCCGAATTCATCGCGATGCGCGGGCTGATCACAATGCTGCTTGTGCCCGTATTTGCGATGGCGACGCGCCGGAACAGCAATTGGCGCATCCGGCTGTCGCGTTCGGTTACTTTCCAGTCGGTGTCGTTGCTCGCGATCGGTGCCTATCTGTTCGGAATGGTGCTGCTTGCGACAGCGCTCGAACTGGTCGGTGGCAGCTATGTCCGCATGGCGCAGATCACGCTGATTTTCGGCATGTCGCTGGCGGCGATGCTGGTCCTCCCTTCGGGCAAGTTCCGCGCGTGGCTGAACGTCATCATCGCCAAGAATTTTTTCCAGCACCGTTATGATTATCGTGCCGAATGGATGCGCTTTGCCGAAACCATCGGCTTCCCCAGCGATGCCGCGCCATTTCATGAACGTGTGATCAAATCGCTGGCCGACATTTTTGAATCGCCTGCCGGATTGCTGCTTACCCGCGACGATGAATCGCGGCTGGTGTTGCAAGCCCGCTGGAACTGGCCGACCGCCGATATCCCGACCTATGCCGGCAATTCGCTGACCGTGCCCTTTTTTGAGCGGACCGGACACATCCTGCTGATGGAGGATGTGCGCGAGGGCGAGGATGAGCGGGTCGATCATGCCGCCATCCCGCAATGGCTGTATGATGAAAATCGCGCTTGGGCGGTTGTGCCGCTTGTCCATTTCGGGCGCCTTGCGGGTATCGCTATCTTGGCAAAGCCCCCGATAAAGCGCAGGCTCGATTGGGAAGATCTCGACATGATGCGCGTCGTCGGGCGTCAGTTGGCCAGCTATCTGGCCGAGGCCTCGAGCCAGGAACAACTGACCGAAAGCCGCCAGTTCGAACAGTTCAACCGCCGTTTTGCCTTTGTGATGCACGACATTAAGAACCTTGTCAGCCAGTTGAGCCTGCTCGCGCGCAATGCAGAGAAACATGCGAGCAACCCCGAATTCCAGGCCGACATGATCGAGACGCTCAAGGGTTCGGTGGGCAAGATGAATGACCTGCTTGCGCGTCTTTCGCAGCATAGCCAGACCCGCCATTCCGCGATCGAGCCAATGGATGTGGAGAGCACCGTCAGCGCCGTGATCCACGCCAAGCGCCTGATCTATCCGATCGAGACCGATTTCTCGCCCGGGCTGTTTGCGCTTGCCGATGCAGGGCGAGTGGAAACGATACTCAACCATTTGCTGCAAAATGCGATCGACGCGACCGATGACGGTTCACCGATCCGCGTCAGTGCTGCACGGCAGGACGATTGGGTCGCTATTCGCGTGATCGACCAAGGTTGCGGCATGAGCGAGGCCTTTGTCGTCAACCAGCTGTTCAAACCCTTCGAATCCACCAAGAGCGGCGGCTTTGGCATCGGCGCCTATGAGGCCCGCGCATTGACGCAATCACTCGGCGGCCATTTGCACGTCGACAGCCGGTTGGGGAAGGGGACGCGAATGACCCTTCTTTTACCCGCTACGCAAGAAACCCCCAATGACAATGAAGTCGATAAGGCAGCATGATTATGGAACAGACCAAAAAGAAACTGCTCATCGTCGAAGACGACCAAGGGCTGCAGCGCCAGCTGAAATGGTCCTATGAGGATTTCGAGGTGTATTGCGCCTCGAACCGGGCAGAGGCGCTTGCGTTGTTGCGGGCAGAGGAACCCGATGTCGTGACGCTCGATCTCGGCCTGCCGCCCGATCCGGACGGGGTGACTGAAGGGTTCGCCGTGCTTGAGGAAATCCTGCTGGTCAAACCCGACACCAAGGTGATCGTTGCTTCGGGCCATAATGCCCGCGAGAGTGCGATGCGCGCAATTTCCGCTGGCGCATGGGATTTCTACCAGAAGCCGGTCGATATTGATGAACTGCACCTGATCGTCAAACGCGCCTTCCATGTGCGTGACCTTGAACTCCAAAACCAGAAGGCGCAGGCGCCCAAGGCCGACGGCGAAATGCTGTTCGGATCGATGATCACTGCATCGCCGCAGATGCTGAAGGCAGCGCGCACTATCGAGCGCGTTGCCAACACCAACGCATCGGTGATGCTGTTGGGTGCAAGCGGGACGGGCAAGGAATTGCTCGCACGCGGATTGCATGATGCAAGCGACCGCAAGGGCAAGCCGTTCGTCGCGATCAATTGCGGTGCTATTCCTGAAAACCTCCTCGAATCCGAACTGTTCGGCCATGAGAAGGGTGCATTCACCGGAGCGATCAAGACCACAGAGGGCAAAATCGAGCTGGCCAATGGTGGCACGCTGTTCCTTGATGAAGTCGGTGATATTCCATTGCCGCTGCAGGTGAAGCTGCTGCGTTTCTTGCAGGAGCGGGTGATCGAACGCATTGGCGGGCGCAAGTCGATCCCGGTCAATGTTCGCATCGTCTGCGCAACCCATCGCGATCTCAATCAGATGATTTCCGACAAGGAGTTTCGCGACGACTTGTATTACCGGCTTGCCGAAGTGCCGGTGCATATTCCGCGCCTTACCGAGCGCCAGGGCGATGCCGTGCTCCTCGCCAAACATTTCCTCAGCCGCTTTGCGCGTGAAATGAACCCGTCGATCAAGGGATTTGCCGCCAGTGCATTGACGGCAATCGACCAATGGGATTGGCCGGGCAATGTCCGAGAACTTGAAAATCGCGTGAAGCGGGCGGTGATCATGGCCGAAGGCAAGTTCATTTCGGTCGATGATCTGCAATTCGACCTGATTGACGACGATGATCGGGTATTGAACCTGAAGGCAGCACGCGAGGCCGCCGACCGGCGCGCCATCGGGCGGGCGATTGCGCGCACCGAAGGCAATATCTCCAACGCGGCAAAGCTGCTGGGCATCAGTCGACCGACGCTTTACGATTTGCTCAAGCAGTATGAGATCCATGTTTGATGCACCGCATTTCGCGTCCGTTATTCGGTTTCGGCTTGGCAGCCCTCGCCCTGTTGGGCGGAATTGCGCACGCCGCAATTGAAGCCGACGCACGCGAAGCGTTTGAGGCGGCCAAGGCGCATATCGAAGCTGGTGACCTGCGATCGGCTAAGGTCGAACTGCTCAACGCGACAGCGGCTGAGCCCAAATGGATAGAGGCGCAGCTTAAGCTGGCCGAAGTTGCGCTCGAGCTTTTCGACCCGGTCACCGCGAAAGAGCATATCGACAAATCCATCGCATTGGGGGCTTCAGAAACCGTTTATGCCCATCTGCTGGGGCACACCCTTTGGCTGGCGGGGGATAGCGCGAAGGCTGAAGAGGCGTTGACCCAAAAGGTCATCGCGACCGACAAGCTGCCTTACGCCTATCGCATTTTGGGCCGCGTCTACATGGATCAGGGCGATACCATCGCGGCGGAGCAGGCTTTCGATAAGGGGCTTGCGCGAGCGCCCAAGGATAGCCGGCTTTGGACCGAGAAGGCACGGCTGCGTTATGTCGTTGCCGATCTGGGCGGGGCCAATGCTGCACTCGAAAAGGCGCTATCGCTAAATCCCGGAAACATCCGCGCTATCGAACTGCGCGGGCGTACGGTGCGTGATCAGTTTGGGTTGATGGCGGCCTTGCCCTGGTTTGAAAGGGGTTTGGAGATCGATCCCAACGATGTCCCGCTGCTCGAAGAATATGGGGCCACGCTGGGCGAGCTTGGCCGCTATCGCGACATGCTGGCGCAGGCGCGCAAGATACTGTCGCTCGACACCGGAAATCCAAAAGCATTTTATATGCAGGCGACGCTCGCCGCGCGGGCAGGGGATTATGCGCTGGCGCGTCGGATCATGCAGAAGGTGGGCGGGCGGTTTGGCGAATTGCCCGGACCGCAATTGCTAATAGCGGTCAGCGACTATGAGCTGGGCAATTTCAACAAGGCTGTCGAGCGATTTGCGCGGCTCGCCTCTGCACAGCCGGACAATATCGAGCTGCAATTGCTCTTGGCGCGGGCGCTGCATCGCTCGGGCGATCATGCTGCAGCCTGGGATGCAGTTTCTCCGATTGCGGGCAGGGCAGATGCAAGCCCTTACGCTGCGCAACTGGCCGGCAGGATTTTGGAGGCGATGGGCGATCGTGAAACGGCAGGGGGTTATCTCGATCGTGCTGCATTCCCACAGATCGCTCTGCCAAAGCCCTTGTCCGCGCAGGCAAATGCCGCGTTAGAAGCCGCGCAATCCCCGCGGGATGCGACCAAGGTGGTGCCTTATGTCCGCCTGTTGCTCGCTTCGGGCCAAAATGAGCAAGCGCGCCGGGCGATAGCGCCTTTGTTGGCCGGCAATGACGGGGTGCTGGCCGCGCAATTGTTGGCAGGCGATGTGGAGATGGCGGCCGGTAACGCGCAAGGAGCGATCACTGCCTATCAACGGGCAAGGAGACTGGCGCTGAACGAAGCCGTGTTGGGACGCCTCGTCGCGGCTTATCGATCAGTGGGAAATGCAGATGCGGCGAGCAGCACGATTGCCGAATATCTGGCTTATAATCCGTCGGGGATCATGGCGCAGCGCTTGGCTGCATTCGACCTGATCGATCGCAAGCGGTGGGATGAAGCGCTGCCCATGCTGTACCGGTTACGCGCACGGACCGGTTTCAACGATTCGGTGCTCAACGCCAATATTGCCCGCACCTTGACGGCATTGGGTGAACATGACGATGCGGTGCGCGAAGCAAGGCTGGCTTACAGGAATGACCCTGCCAACATCATGACGACTTATGCCTATGGCAGGGCCTTATTGCTGCAAGGGGATGATGCAAAGCGGGCAAGGGATGTTTTGCGCAAGGCAAACAAATTGGCGCCGGAAGACAAGGCAATCGCGCGCGATTACCGCGCGGCGCAAAAGCTCAATTGAGCGCTAGCAGTTCTGACGGTTCGATGCCCGCACGTTGCATCTGTGCACGCACCTCTGGCCAGACATTCTTGATGAAATTATCGCGTTCGGTGTTGCGCAGGCGGGACACGGCACCACGTGCAACGAACAGGCCAACGCCGCGCTTTACATCGACAAGGCCATTGTCCTGAAACAACTGATACGCCTTTGCGACGGTCAGCGGATTGGCGCCTTGCTGCGCAGCAAATGCCCGTACCGATGGCAGCATATCCCCTTCTGAAAAACGTCCATCGAGGATCGCGGCCGCGATTTCATCGCGCAGTTTCAGGTATACGGGCTTGCTTTCGGTTTTCATGCCACCTTACTGCCATAACACAGTAGGTCGCGTCAAGTTAAACGGCCAATTAAATTTTACATTTTACGGCCAGTTTCGAACAATGCTTTCAGGCGCAGGACGCGGCCGTTCTTCGAGCGGCTGGCCAGCGGTGCCGATGAAGAAAAGGCCGGCAATCTGTTCGTCTCCGACACAAATTTCCGATCGGACGATGGGGTCATAACTCGCCCATCCGGTAATCCAGCTGGCAACAAATCCATATGCATGCGCCGCATGGAGCAGGTTCATACCAACCGCGCCGACGCTCAATTGCTGTTCCCACAACGGAATTTTTGGGCTGGGCTGTGGGGCGTAAAGCAGCAACACAAGGGTAGGGGCCATCACAGCGGGTGCGATGGCTGCCTCGATTTGTGCGGGTCGCGCGTCGGGATTGGCCGCAACAAAGGCGCGTTCCAGCAAGGCGGCAAAGGCCTGCCGGTCTTCTATCTTTATCAAGCGCCAAGGGAACAGCTTGCCATGATCGGGGGTGCGCATGGCGAGGCCCAATATGGCTTCGAGTTGGGCGGCATCCGGCCCGGGCGCTATCATGTCGCGCGGCTTACCCGAGCGGCGAGAGGCGAGATAGGCGGGCAGTGAGGACAAGTCGTTGAACATGCCGCCACCGTTCATCGAAAAGCGGTAACAAGCGCAACAAAATTCTTCACAGGCGCAATTTTTCCGTTAGGTTGCCCAACCAATCGCCCCGGGGAGGGCAAAAATCATATCGTTAGGGAAGGTGGGTTCGCGTGACCGATTTGAAACCTATGGGCCTTTGGGTCGAAGGCGACTGGATCGCTGCAATTACTGTCGTCGTTTTGGGCATATTCCTCGCCATTGGTGCGAAAATTGCGATCCAGAAAGAACCCGAATTTGCTGGCCATCCCAAGGGCCTGTACATGCTCTTCTTCGCCGAAATGTGGGAGCGTTTCTCCTATTACGGTATGCGCGCATTACTCATTTTCTACCTGACCAAGCATTGGCTGTTCAGCGACGGCAAAGCGAACCTGATCTACGGTGCCTATACCAGCCTTGTTTACATCACCCCGGTCCTTGGCGGCTATTTGGCCGACCGATATCTGGGCCAGCGCAAGGCGGTTCTGTTTGGCGGCCTTCTCCTTGCAATCGGCCATAGCCTGATGGCAGTCGAAGGCGGTGGCGGGCAGAGTGATCCGGCAATCAACGTGTTCTGGGCTGCTTTGGCGTTCATCATTGTTGGCTCGGGCTTCCTGAAGGCCAACATCTCGGTGATGGTCGGCCAGCTTTACAAGATGACCGATATCCGCCGCGATGGTGCCTACACCGTATTCTACATGGGCATCAATGTCGGTGCGGCGATCGGTACCATCCTTGTCGGTTATCTCGGTGAAACCATCGGCTGGGGCTGGGGCTTTGGCCTTGCAGGCATCGGTATGCTCGCTGGTCTCATTGTCTTCGTGCTCGGCAAGAAGGCTCTTAACGGCGCTGGCGAAGCGCCTGTGCCGCTGACCAAATCGCGCGAAATGACACTATATGGCATCGGAATCGCTGCAGTCGCAGTCTGCTGGGCGTTGGTCCAGTACCAGGATGTCATCCAGGGCTTGCTCGTCGTCTCGGGTGTCGGCCTGCTTGGTTATGTCCTTTATGAAAGCTTCAAGCTCGACAAGGAACCGCGCGAGCGCATGTTCGCCATCCTGTTCCTGATTTCGCTGAACCCGCTTTTCTGGGGCTTGTTCGAACAGGCAGGCGGTTCGATGAACCTGTTTACCGACCGCTTCGTTGATCGGGGCGGCGTGCCGGCGGCAATCTTCCAGTCGATCAACCCGATCATCATCATGATCTTTGCGCCGATCTTTGCTGGTCTGTGGGTCTGGCTTGGAAAGCGCGGGAACGAGCCTTCGGCACCGGCTAAATTCGGCCTCGCTTTGTTGCAGATGGGCCTCGCCAATCTGGTACTTGTCTGGGGAGCAGAGGCATTTGGCGTCGCGGCGATGACTCCGGTCATCCTCGTCTTTGCTTATTACCTGCTGGCCACCACGGCAGAGCTTTGCCTCTCGCCAGTCGGCCTGTCGGCTATGAACCGGCTGGCGCCAAAATTCCTCGCCTCGCTCATCATGGGTGCGTGGTTCTACATGACTGCGGTTGGCAACTTCGTCGCAGGCAAGATCGGCGAAGCCACTGGCGGGCATGATGGCCAGATGACCAAGCAGGGCCTGCTCGATGTTTATGAGCTGTTCGGCTGGATTTCGATCGGTGTTGCCGTCGTCGTCCTTCTGCTGGCCCCCATCGTCAAACGCTGGATGCATCTCGATACGCTGAAGGACGAAGAACCCCAAGCGGAGAAGGCGGCTTGAACATGACAGGACGTTTTCGCTGGTCGATCCTTGCCGCGCCGCTTGCCCTGATTGCCTGTTCGAACACCTCCGAAGCGCCCAAAAGCGCTTCGGCGGACGCACCGGCAGAAAAGCCTGCAAAGCTCAACAAGGATCCTTATCCTTCGACCTACAAGCCCTATCCGGGCGTTGCCACCGCGATCCGCAACGTCACCATTTTTGATGGCGAAGGCGGACGGATTGACAATGGCGTTGTCTTTTTTGCAGGCGACAAGATCCAGTCGGTAGGTGGACCTGATACACCGATACCGGCGGATGTTGCTGTCTTCGATGGTAACGGCAAGTTCGTGACGCCGGGCATCATCGATATCCACTCGCATCTTGGCGATTATCCGACCCCGTCGGTCGATGCACATGATGATGGCAATGAGGCGACCTCGCCAACCACGCCCGAAGTATGGGCCGAACATAGCATGTGGCCGCAGGATCCGGGTTTCAGCCGCGCGCTCGCCAATGGTGGCATCACCACGCTGCAGATCCTGCCGGGATCGGCCAACCTGATGGGCGGCCGTTCGGTGGTGCTGAAGAATGTCTATGCGCGCACCGTGCAGGGGATGAAATTCCCCGGCGCACCTTATGGCCTGAAAATGGCATGCGGTGAAAATCCGAAGCGCGTTTATGGCGCGCGCGGACGGATGCCGTCGACCCGCATGGGCAACCTCGCTGTCAACCGCCAGACTTGGATCAAGGCGCAGGAATATCGGAAGAAACGGGATTCGGGTAAGGACTATACCCGCGACATCGGGATGGAAACGCTTGCCGGTGTCCTTGATGGCGACATCACCATCCAGAACCACTGCTATCGCGCTGATGAAATGGCCATCGTCCTCGATATGGCCAAGGAATTTGGCTACAAGGTCTCGACCTTCCACCATGCGGTCGAATCTTACAAGATTGCCGACCTGCTGCGCGACAATGGCGTCTGCTCGGCGGTGTGGGCGGATTGGTGGGGCTTCAAGATGGAAGCCTATGACGCGATCCCTGAAAATGCCGGCATCCTGCACAATGCAGGTGCATGCGTGATCATCCACTCGGATGACGAAAACCAGATCCAGCGGCTCAACCAGGAAGCGGCAAAGGCGCTTTCGGATGCGCGGCGAATGGGTTTCCAGATTTCGGATGCCGATGCAATCCGCTGGCTGACCTACAACCCGGCCAAGGCAATGGGCATCGACAAGATGACCGGCAGCCTGAAGCCGGGCAAGATGGCCGATCTCGTGCTGTGGAACGGCAATCCGCTCTCAGTCTATTCACGGCCTGAAAAGGTATGGGTCGATGGCGCCTTGCTGTTCGATGCAGCCGACGCCAAGCGGCGACCGGTGAGCGATTTCGAGCTTGGTCAACCGGGTGAAGGAGATGTGAAATGAGGCATCTTCTGTTCGCAGCAGCGGCTTTGGCTGCTTTGGCTTCGCCCGCAAATGCCGAGACAATCGCCATAACCGGTGGCAAGCTGGTTATCGGCGATGGCAGCGCCCCGATCGAAGGTGGCACAGTCGTCATCCGTGATGGCAATGTTGTTACCGCTGGTGCTGGTGTCGCCATTCCGGCTAATGCCCGCACCATAGATGCTACAGGCAAATGGGTGACACCCGGCGTTTTCGCCGGTTTCAGCCGGCTCGGCCTTTCCGAAGTCGATGCCGTCAACGGCACCAATGACAAGAGCGGCGGCAAGAGCGGCTTTTCAGCGGCAATCGACGTTGCTCCAGCTATCGATCCGTTCCGTTCACCTATCGCTGTAAACCGCAGCGCGGGTGTGACCCGCGCGGTGGTTGCTCCTGAAGCTGCGGGGAATATCTTCGCGGGGCAGGGTGCGGTGATGGACCTTGGTTCGGACTCAGATGCTGTAACCAAGGCGCGCGTTTTCCAGTTTGTCGAATTGGGTGAGAATGGGGCAGCCGCCGCTGGCGGAAGCCGTTCATCCTCGCACCTGCTGTTCCGCGCCATGCTGCGCGAGGCGCAGGATTACGCCACTGGTCGCAACGCATTTGACGATGAGTTGTTGCGTGCGGAAGACGCCAAGGCGCTACAAGCTGTATTGCGCGGCGAGCAGCGGTTGCTTGTCCGTGTCGAAGCGGCGAACGACATCTTGCGCGTGCTTGAGTTGAAGCGTGATTACCCGGCAATCAAGATGGTGCTTGTCGGCGTCAGCGAAGGTTGGCGGGTTGCAGATCGCATCGCGGCAGCAGGCGTTCCCGTAATTGCATCCGCGCTCAACGACCTTCCGGCAACCTTCGAACTGCTCGGGGCAACCCAATCGAACATCGGGCGGATGAAGGATGCGGGCGTCAAGGTCTCGATCGGCATGATCGATGACCGGGATTCGCACCAGCTTCGCTACACCACGCAATATGCAGGCAATCTCGTCAGCCTCCAGAAGGTGCCGCGTGCCACCGGCTTGAGCTGGGATGAGGCATTTGCTGCGATCAGTTCTGGCCCCGCCGAGGCAATCGGCATGGGTGACAAGATCGGCAGCCTCAAAGCAGGCCGGGTCGGCGATGTCGTGGTTTGGGATGGTGATCCGCTCGAGCTTTCAAGTGCACCGGTTGCGGTTTTTGTCGATGGGGTCGAACAACCGCTCGGCAACCGACAGAATCGTCTGCGCGATCGCTATCGTACACCGCAGGAAGGCAGCTTGCCCAAAGCCTATGAACATTGACGCCTGACGGCGGGAGGAGGGACAAATGGATAGCCTGTTACCTTTGCTGACAGCGTGTGTGTTTTTCGTTGGAAGCCATTTCCTTTTGTCCCACCCCTTGCGGCGCCCCTTGGTGGGACGAATGGGCGAAAAGGGCTTTCTTGGCCTTTACTCGCTCGTTTCGTTCGTCGGGCTTGGCTGGATGATGTGGGAATTTTCGCGCGCGCCTGTGGGCGAGTTGTATTGGGCCCCGACCAACGCCATCTGGATCGTCGCCAGCATCCTGACCTTGCTCGCCGCAATCCTGTTTGCCGGATCTTTTCAGGGCAACCCCGCCTTGCCCAATCCAGATGGCGACGTGATCCGCACATTGGCGGCCAAGGTGCCTACCGGTGTGTTTCGCGTGACGCGGCATCCGATGATGTGGGGCTTTGCGCTATGGGGTCTGGCCCACATCCTGATTGCGCCGCGCATGGACAGCTTCCTGTTCAACGGCAGCTTCGTGTTCCTCGCTTTGGCTGGATCGTACGGACAGGATCGAAAGAAAGAAGCCTCGTTGGGCGATGCATGGGCGAAGTGGGAACGCCAGACCAGTTTCCTGCCGCGCCTTTCGCAGTTGGCGAAAGTCGAGCCTCGTTTCCTACTGATCGGCGTGATATTCTGGCTGGGCGCCACATGGGCGCACAACCTGTTTGGCAATTATGGAGCGGGCATCTACCGCTGGCTATAGCCTGACCATCCGCATGCCTGCCTCACCATAGCGCGGGCCAGCGGTGCCACCGCGCGGAGCGGCGGCTTCCAATTTGGCCAGATCGTCCGCATCCAGCGAGACATCGGTGGCTTTGGCGCTGTCCTCCATCGTCACGCGGCGCTTGAAACCGGGGATTGGAACGATGTCCTCTCCCTGGGCAAGCAGCCATGCAAGCGCAACCTGCGCATTCGATGCGCCATGTTTTGCGGCAACATCGCCGACAGCGTCGACTACCTTGAGGTTCGCGGCGAAATTCTCGCCCTGATAGCGCGGGTCATTCCGGCGCCAGTCATTTTCGGGCAAATCATCAAGGCTGCGGATTGATCCCGTAAGGAACCCACGGCCGAGCGGCGAATAGGGAACAAAGCCGATGCCGAGTTCGCGGCAGGTCGGAAGGATTTCCTCTTCGATATCCCGTTCCCACAGCGAATATTCGCTTTGCAGCGCGCTGATCGGCGCAACGGCAGCGGCGCGGCGCAGCGTCGCAGGGCCAGCTTCAGATAGCCCGATATGCTTGATTTTGCCCTCTTTCACGAGGTCCGCCATCGCGCCAACCGTTTCCTCGATAGGCACATTGGGGTCGACACGGTGCTGGTAGAACAGGTCGATGCAGTCGATGCCGAGGCGTTTCAGGCAGCCCTCGACCGAAGCCTTTGCATTGGCAGCGGAACCGTCGACACCAACAATCTTGTTGCCGTCGAAACGGAAGCCAAACTTGGTGGCAATCACCAGTCCGTCGCGCTTGCCCTTGATCGCTTCGCCGACCAGTTCTTCATTCTGGAATGGGCCGTAAATCTGCGCAGTATCGAAAAAGGTGATGCCAAGGTCGATGGCGCGGTGGATCGTCTTGATCGCTTCATCGGGATCGGCAGCCTCACCATACAGGATGTTGCCGCCTTTGATCATTGGCATGCAGCCGACACCGATGGCGGAAACCTTCAGGCCATGACCGAGATTGCGATATTTCATGACTGCTCTCCTTCGTGAGCGGGATCATCCTCGCCGACATGCTTGTCGACGGTGGCGGTTACCGCCATGTCCATGGTGACATTGCCCAATGTCCGCATGATATCTGGGAAAGTCTCGATAGCAATCAATAAACCCAATGGTTCGACTGGCACGCCCATGGCGATGCAGATGGGCGCAATCGAACTGATGAAACTGATCGAACCGGGCAGGGACACCGCGCCCATCGTCGTGATTGCACCTGCGGCGAGACCCAAGGCAATCTGCCCGGCGGTGAGTTCGATGCCCATCAGATGCGCGATGTAGAGCGCAACGCCAAAATTCATTGCAGGGCCAGTGGCGCGGAACAGCGCGACGGCGATTGGCAGGATGATTTCCGAATTGCGCGTGCGCACGCCGAGCTGGTTCAAGCCCTGCAGCATGGCGGGGAGCGAAGCGAGCGAGCTTTGCGTCGAAATTGCCACCGCCTGCGCGGGAATTGCGGCGCGGAAAAAGACGAAAGGGTTCTTTCCAGCGCCTGCAAATGCAATCACAAAGCTGAGTAGCCAGATCACCGAACCGGTTGCCACCAGCACGATGACATAATGGGCAAGGGCGCCAAAGGCCGCGCTGCCCGCGGTGACACCCAGGCCATAGGCAAGGGCAAAAACGCCAATCGGGGCAAGCGCCAGCACCCAACCCACAATCATCACCATTGCATCGGCGACTGCGTCGAAAAGCGAATGGATCGAGCGACGCTTGTCCTCTGGCAGTTTGACCACCGCGAAGGCGAACGCGAGCGTGAAGACGATAAGCGGCAGTACATCGGTGTTCGCCGCCGAACCAATTGGGTTGGTCGGCACGATCTTTTTGATGATTTCAGTGAACGGCTCGGCCTGCTCGATCGGGGCCATGGTTGTCAGGCCTGATATCAGTGCCTGTGCAGCCTCACGCGGGATGGGGAAAGCGGATGTGAGCGTGGGGATCATGAAGGCGGCGATTGCCGAAGATGTCCACAGCAAGGTGATCATCATGACAACGCCGGTAAACGCGATCTTGCCCGCACGCGCCGCCGCAGCAGTCTGAACGATGCCGACGATCAACAGGGCAACGACAAGCGGCACCACGGTCATGCGCAGGGCATTCAGCCAGACTGTGCCGATGACGCTCGCAGCGTCGTTCAATATCGGCGCGGCATCGCCAATCAATTCGCCTGCCAATATGCCCGCCACCAGCATTGCCAAGATAAAGAAAGTCTTGTTCACGGCCCGATTTGCTCCCTGATATTGGATCAACCTTTTATCTGCATGCCCAACCACCGCAAGCCGGTAAAATGACTGGGAGTTTTCACATTTGCAGCTTTGCGGGATGCCGTTCGATGGACTAGGAGAGAGGCATATTCAGGGTTACGGGAGTCGTGATGGGACGCAAATATTTCGGCACTGACGGCATAAGAGGACGCACCAATGCGGGTGCGATGACCGCCGAAATGGCCATGAAAGTTGGGCAGGCTACGGGCGCGCATTTCTTGCGCGGCGATCACAAACATCGCGTCGTTATCGGCAAGGATACGCGTCTTTCGGGCTACATGGTCGAGAATGCATTGGTTGCCGGTTTCACCAGCGTCGGCATGGATGTCGTCCAGTTCGGGCCGATACCCACACCCGCGGTGGCCCTGCTGACGCGCTCGATGCGTGCTGACCTTGGCGTCATGATTTCGGCGAGCCACAACCCTTATGAGGATAACGGCATCAAATTGTTTGGCCCGGACGGGTTCAAGCTTTCCGATGCTGACGAAATGGCTATTGAGGCGCTTCTCGACCAGCCCCCCAAACTGGCTAAGTCGATGGATATTGGTCGCGCCCGACGCGTAGAGGACGCGCGTGGACGCTATATCCATGCAGTGAAGGCAACGCTTCCCGAGCATATCCGGTTTGACGGCCTTCATGTCGTGCTCGACTGTGCGCATGGTGCCGCTTACCAGGTTGCACCAGCGGCAATATGGGAATTGGGTGCCAAGGTTACCGCCATCGGCGTCAACCCCAATGGCAAGAATATCAACGATCGCGTGGGCTCAACGCACACGGCGACCTTGCAGGAAACCGTTGTCGCTGCCGGAGCGGATATCGGCATCGCGCTCGATGGCGATGCCGACCGCCTGATCGTTGTCGATGAAAAGGGGCGGGTGGTCGATGGCGACCAGATCATGGCCCTTCTCGGTACATCGATGAGCCGAAACGGCCTGCTTCGCGGCGACGGGATCGTTGCAACGGTGATGTCCAACCTCGGGCTCGAACGTTATCTGGCCAGCCAGCATCTGGAATTGGTGCGCGCCAAGGTTGGTGACCGCTATGTGCTGGAGGAAATGCGCGCGCGCGGGATGAATGTGGGCGGGGAGCAATCGGGCCATATGATCCTGCTCGACCACGCAACGACCGGCGATGGCACTATTGCAGCTCTGCGCGTGCTTGCCGAACTGGTCGACAGCGGCAAAAAGGCGAGCGAACTTCTCCACTTGTTTGATCCGGTTCCGCAATTGCTGCGCAATGTACGCTATTCGGGTGGCAAGCCGCTCGATAATGCCAATGTGCAGTCGGTGATTGCCGAAGCGGAGCGCGAACTGAGCGGTACTGGGCGATTGGTCATACGGCCCTCCGGTACCGAACCAGTGATCCGTGTCATGGCAGAGGGCGACGATGCAAAACAGGTCCGCGCAATTGTCGATCGCATTTGCCAAGCCGTTGAGGAAGCTGCCTGATGCTTGAGATGCGCCCCGATTGCGAACGCTGCGGCACGGATCTGCCCGCACATGTCGGCGGCGCATTCATCTGTTCGTTCGAATGCACATTTTGCGCGGAATGCGCGGATGACATGGACGAGCGCTGCCCTAATTGTGGCGGTGAATTGCTCGACCGGCCGACGCGTTCGAAGAAGCTGCTCGAAAAATATCCAGCCTCCAGCGAACGGAAGCACAAAGGATGAGCACAGCACGCATCCTTATCATTGCGGGTTCCGATAGCGGCGGCGGGGCTGGCATCCAGGCGGACATCAAAACCGTTACGATGCTCGGCGGCCATGCGATGACGGCGATCACGGCAATCACCGCGCAGAACACGCTCGGCGTCGATGCAGTGCACATGGTGCCGACGCAGATGGTAATCGACCAGATTGCCGCCGTCGTCAGCGATATCGGCGTCGATGCGGTCAAAATCGGGATGATTGGGAGTGCGGAAACCGCACATGCGGTTGCGGACAGCCTGTCGGAACTTTCCTGCCCAATCGTGTTCGATCCGGTGATGGTTGCCACCAGCGGAGCCATACTTGCCGATGACGATACGATATCGGCGTTCCAGCGGTTGATGCGTCTTGCGACATTGACAACGCCCAACCTGCCAGAACTTGAAGCATTGGGCGGGCGGGCTTCGCTGCTCGAACGCCATATCCCGCTGCTGATCAAGGGCGGGCATGCGGAGGGCGATTTCATTGTCGACCGGCTCGACCTCGCAATCGGGCAAAGCAGCGAATGGACCGATCCGCGCATCGAAACGCGCAACACGCATGGTACGGGCTGCACCTTGGCAACTGCGATTGCGACCGGCCTTGGGCAGGGTTTCTCGCTCGAACAGTCGATCGAACGCGCGCGGCTATTCGTGCGGCTTGCGCTGCACGATGCTCCGGGTCTGGGCCAAGGGCATGGCCCGATGGGGCACCAATATGTGCGCGAAGACGCGATGGTGCCGGGGCCTTCGCTGAACCAGGTAACGGTCGGCAGCACCAACTATGCGGCGTCGGTCGATTTCTACAAGGCGCTGGGGCTGCAGCAGATCGTCGATAGCCCGTCCAATGGCTATGCGCGGTTCGAAGTGCCCAATGGTGCAACCTTCTCGATCCACGAGAGCGAGGATATCGGCACATCGACTGTGGTCTATTTTGAAAGCAAGCGGCTCGATGCGTGGGTCAGCGAGTTGGTGAGCGAAGGTTTTGCCTTTGAACAAATGCCGCAGGATGAAAGCTGGGGCTGGCGCGAGGCGCGCTTGCTCGATCCTTCGGGCAACATTGTTTGTCTTTACAGCGCAGGCGAAAACCGCCGTTATCCCGAATGGCGGATATGATCATAGGCGTTGATGAAGCGGGCAGGGGGCCATTGGCAGGGCCGGTGGTGGCAGCAGCCGTCATCCTGTGCGACGAGGGCATTGAGGGCCTTGATGACAGCAAGAAACTTTCGGCCAATCGCCGGGCTGAACTCGAAGTGGTAATCAAGCGTTCGTGCCGCTGGGCCATCGGCGTCGCGGATGTTGAGGAAATCGACCGGATCAACATATTACAGGCGACGATGCTTGCCATGACGCGCGCGGTTGACGCTTTGTCGGTGCAGCCGCTGAAAATATTGGTGGACGGTAACCGGCTTCCCAAATGGTCTTATCATGCCGAAGCCGTGATCGGGGGCGATGCGCTCCATCCCTGCATCTCGGCCGCAAGCATCATCGCCAAGGAACATCGCGACCGTTTGATGCGCAGCTATGACGCCATGCATCCCGGCTATGGCTGGGCTTCGAACAAGGGCTATGGATCGGCAGGGCATCTGGAAGCGCTGCGGCGTTTGGGGCCGACGCCTTTGCATCGGAAGAGTTTTGCTCCGGTTGCGCAGCTCGAATTATTGTAAATAGATGTAAAATCTTGCTTGGTGAGTCTTTCGGGCAACACCACTAGGGGTTGAGTCCGCTTGGAATCGCCAGACTCCATATCTTGTGCCGGACTCCTTTCGTTCCGCCCAGATTTGCGATTCCGCTAGGGATTCCAACGAGTCGCAGCCTCCAAAATCGCTTGACCTGCGAGTCCGGAAGACTCATCGCTGGCCCCTGATTTGCGCTGTTCAGGCGGGGAGCCTCGTTCAATGGGTGTTATGGAAAAGATTGCGGTCAAATCGAAAGCCGCAACAAAGGTCGCAAAAGTTGATAAGAAGAGCCTGCCTCTCGATCAGATCCTGAAAATGGATTGCATCGAAGCGATGCGCTCATTGCCCGATGCGTGCGTCGACATGGTTTTTGCCGACCCGCCGTATAATCTGCAACTGGGCGGCGACCTCCAGCGCCCTGATGGCAGCCAGGTCGACGCGGTTGATGACGATTGGGACAAGTTCGACAATTTCGCGGCCTATGACAAGTTCACCCGTGAATGGCTGATCGAAGCGCGGCGCATCTTGAAACCCAATGGCACCTTGTGGGTCATCGGCAGCTATCACAACATCTTCCGTGTAGGCGCATCCTTGCAGGACCAGGGTTTCTGGATCCTCAACGACATCATCTGGCGCAAATCGAACCCGATGCCCAATTTCAAGGGCACGCGCTTCACCAATGCGCATGAAACGCTGATCTGGGCGGCAAAAAGCGACAAGGCGCGCTACACCTTCCACTATCGTTCGATGAAGACCTTGAACGACGAGCTGCAGATGCGCTCGGATTGGGTAATTCCCATTTGCGGCGGCAAGGAACGGCTCAAACTCAACGGCACCAAGGCGCACCCGACGCAAAAGCCCGAGGCGCTGCTCTATCGCATCCTGCTGGCGTGCACCAATCCGGGCGACGTCGTGCTCGATCCCTTTTTCGGCACCGGCACGACCGGCGCAGTAGCCAAGCGGCTCCAGCGTCACTGGATCGGTTGCGAACGCGAAGACACCTATTGCAAGGTCGCCGAAGAGCGCATCGCAATGGCTTTGCCGCTTGATGAATCGGCGCTGGAAACGATGCAATCGCCCAAGTCGCAACCGCGCGTTTCGTTCGGCCAATTGGTTGAGAACGGCTATATCCGCGCAGGGGCTCAATTGACCGACAAGAAACGCCGTTTTGGGGCAATTGTGCGCGCCGACGGTTCGCTCAAATGGACCGACAAATATGGTTCGATCCACAAGATCGGCGCGATGGTCCAGAATGCGCCGAGCTGCAATGGCTGGAACTTCTGGTACTATCAGACGCGTGAGGGCGAGTTGAAGGTTATCGATGACCTGCGGCAGACCTATCTGCTCGCTAACGAGCCGTGAGACAAATCTACCTCCGGCCTTGCGCCTTCATTGAGACGCCGGTTGGATTTGACGGACAGGCCGCCCGCCTTGCCGGCACGATGGTCTATTTTTCGGCGCTGGAGGTAATCCAGACCGAGGGCGGGAAGCGCCATTCGAAAGCGCTTGTCGCGCTATCCGAACTTGAAACGCATCTTTCGGATTTGCCTCAGGAGCTTGGCGACAAAGCCCGGCAGCAATTTGCCAATATTACGGCCTCGCGCCCTGCCATCAAAATGGGCGCGCGTACCATCCAGCTCGATCAACCGCGGGTGATGGGCATCCTCAATTGCACCCCGGACAGCTTTTCGGATGGCGGCACGCATAGTGACGTTGAAGCACAAGCGCTCGCCGGCGGGGAAATGGCTGCTGCAGGCGCGTCGATTATCGATGTTGGCGGGGAATCCACCCGTCCCGGCGCACCGCTCATTTGGGAAGGCGATGAAATAAAGCGGGTGCAGCCCGTTATCGAGAGGCTGGCCAATGCAGGTCACGCGCTTTCGATCGATACGCGCAAGGCCGCGGTGATGGAGGCGTCGTTGCAGGCAGGCGCAAGCATGATCAACGACATTTCCGCGCTGCTTTATGACGATCGCGCGCTTGCCGTTGCCAAGGCCAGCGACTGCCCGATCGTCTTGATGCATGCGCCGAGCCAGTCGAGCGATCCGCACAAGAATGACGGATATCATGACGTGCTGTTCGACGTCTATGATTGGCTTGAAGAACGCGTGGAAGCGCTGGTGGCGGCGGGCATCGCGCGGCAACGGCTGCTCATCGATCCCGGCCTTGGGTTTGGCAAATCATTGTCGGACAATCTGGTGCTGGTGAACAATCTTTCGCTGTTCCACGGAATTGGCTGCCCAATCCTTTTCGGCGCCAGCCGCAAGCGCATGATCGGTGCATTGTCGAACGAGGCTCCGGCAGATGCACGTCTGGGGGGATCAATTTTCCTCGCTATGAAGGCAGTTGAGCAGGGCGCACATATCGTACGAGTCCATGATGTCCCGGAAACAGTCCAGGCAATCCATGTCTGGCGCGGGCTGCGCGATTCGGCTTTGACGGCAGGTTAGGCGGCGGGTTTAACCCGTATCGTTTGCCTTCTCCCAGATGCTATCCTGCCGATAGGAGATTGAAGCATGATCGCAAAATATGTTGTAGCCTATGTCGCAACGGGCGTGTCCTTTGCGTTGATCGACAGCGTCTGGCTGCGAACGATGTACGAGCGGTTGTACAAGCCCGAAATCGGCGAACTGATGTATCAAGGCGGTTTTCGGCTTGGCCCAGCGGTAACTTTCTACCTGCTGTACATATTAGGTATGATGATTTTTGCGGTTGGCCCTGCATTGCACAGTGGCAAATGGCAGACAGCGGTGCTGTGGGGCGCGCTGCTCGGCTTTTTCTGCTACATGACCTATGATCTGACCAATTATGCGACGCTAAAGGTGTGGAGCACCAAGGTGACAGTGCTCGACATCATCTGGGGAACATTATTGACCGGTTCCGCATCGTTTGGCGGATGGTGGATTACGACATTAATCTTCGGGAAGAACTAAGCCGCGCTGCTTTCAATGCCGAGATCGGCAAGCTTGCGGTACAACGTCGATCGGCCGATGCCCAATCGGCGTGCAACCTCGGTCATGCGGCCGCGATAATGGCCAATCGCCAGGCGGATGACGTCGGCCTCGATTTCTTCCAGCGGACGCATGTTGCCGTCCTGCTCATAAAGTGAAACGCCGACACCTTCGTTGTGGTTCATCACCGTTTCGGAACGCCGCCCCACCGCCGAAGCGATTTGCGGAAACTCGTCAGGCGTGAGTGCGTCGCGTTCGCACAGCACGGCAGCGCGAAAAAGTGCGCTCTGCAACTGGCGGACATTGCCCGGCCAGTTATAGCTGCGCAGCAATGATAAGGCCTCTTCGGTAATTCCAAGGCTTCGAAGGCCGGGCTGGTTCGCCATGCGGCCGAGGAAATGGCGGGCAAGGGCGGGAATATCGCCGATCCGATCGCGCAATGGCGGGATATGCAATTGGACGACGTTGATCCTGTAATAAAGATCTTCGCGCAGAACGCCGCTTTCAAGCTTTGCCGTCAGGTCATTGTTGCAGGCGGTGATGACACGGACATCGATGCGATAGCTGTGCGGCGATCCCAATGGCTGGATTTCGCCCTCGGTGAGCAGGCGAACAAGGCGTACCTGCGTTTCGGAAGGAAGCTGGTCGATTTCATCGAGGAAAACCGTGCCGGTATCGGCTTGTTGCAAGATGCCGACGCGGCGATCAAATGCACCAGCAAAGGCGTCTCTTTCATGCCCGAACAGCACAGAATCGAGCAGGTTCGGGGCGATGGCGCCGCAATTGACTTTCAGGAATGGCAGTCGCGCGCGTGGTGATGCCGCGTGGATGGCATCGGCAACAACCTCTTTGCCGACTCCGCCTTCACCTTCAATCAGTATCGGCGCCTTGCTGCGTGCCGCCTTTGCGGCAATGGCGAGCGCGGTGCGGAAAGCCGGCGCGGAGCCGATGATTTCGTCAAATTCCAGCTGATGGCCGATTTTTTCGGTCAAAGGCTGCAATTCGCCAAAATCCTTGGCATGTTCGGCGGCCAGGCTGAGCGCAGCAATCAGGCGCTCTGCCGCCACCGGCTTGATGATGTAATCCGAAGCACCCGCCCGCATGGCCTCGATCGCGCTGTCGGTTGATCCGATTGCGGTCATCAAAAGGACGGGAAGGGCAGGGCGGCGTGACTTGAGCTCTGCAATCAAAGATGCCGCATCGGAACCGGGAACCCATTGATCGAGCAAGATAGCGTCAAGCATCATGCCGTCCTGGGTGCCCAGCATGGCGATGGCGGTCTCAGCATCGCGGGCGAAAACCGTCCGCCAACCAGCACGACTGGCGATAGCCGAAACCAACCTGCACTGGGCAGGCTCGTCATCGACAAGCATCAGCAATCGTGTCTCTTTATCCGCCATCGAAATCCCATCGGTCCCCTGGTGAACCAACGCGGTACCAACAAGTGGTAAAGAGCCTATTAAGCATCCAATAAAAATTCTGTTCGCGGGGTGCTTGAGCAATACCCACCATCTGGCTATTAGCCGCGCATGGCCTATAGCAAGGCGGATATTTAGGGAGGCTGAATTGGCTGGAAATCAGGACATGCGCGACGCGAGCGAAACCTACACCGGATTTCTCTCGTTGCTGAAATGGGGAACCATCGTTTCGATCGCAGTTACAGCTCTCGTATTGCTGATCATCGCATAACGTGACCAAAATTGCAGTTCTCAAAGAGGTCGCTCCCGGCGAAACCCGGGTTGCGGCCTCTCCCGAGACGGTGAAGAAATTTATCGGTCTCGGTGCTAACGTGTCTGTCGAATCCGGGGCCGGGATCAGCGCCTCCATTTCCGATGCAGAATATACCGCTGTGGGCGCGACCATCGGCGCTGCTGCTGCGGTTGTGAAGGATGCCGACATCATACTCGGTGTGCAGGGGCCCGATCCAAAGGCGCTCAAAGGTGCGTCCAAGGGGGCATGGATTGTCGCCGGGCTTGATCCTTTCGGTCAGCGCAAGCGCATCGACGATTATGCGGCTGCCGGTGTCGAAGCGCTGGCTATGGAATTCATGCCGCGCATCACCCGCGCGCAATCCATGGATATCCTCTCGTCGCAATCGAACCTTGCCGGTTACAAGGCCGTAATCGACAGCGCTGCGGCCTATGGCCGTGCCTTTCCGATGATGATGACGGCCGCAGGCACGATTAGCGCTGCCAAGGCGTTCATCATGGGTGTCGGCGTTGCTGGCTTGCAGGCGATTGCCACCGCGCGCCGTTTGGGTGCCGTGGTTTCGGCAACTGACGTACGCTCGGCGACCAAGGAGCAGATTGAAAGCCTCGGCGCGAAACCCATTTTCGTCGAGAATGTTGCAGGTATCGAAGGCGAAGGTGCCGGTGGCTATGCGACGGAAATGTCTGAAGAATATCAGAAGGCGCAAGCCGAGCTGGTATCGAGCCACATTGCCAAGCAGGACATCGTCATCACCACGGCACTGATCCCCGGACGCGCGGCGCCGCGCCTGATTTCGGATGCGCAAATCGCATCAATGAAGCCCGGTAGTGTGATTTTCGACCTTGCGGTCGCGCAAGGTGGCAATGTCGAAGGATCGAAGGCAGACGAAGTCGTCGTCAAGCATGGCGTCAAGATCATCGGCTATTCGAACACGCCAGCGCATCTTGCAGCTGACGCGTCGGCGCTGTTTGCGCGCAACCTTTTCAACTTCCTTTCTGCCTTTTGGGACAAGGAAGCGGGCAGGCCGGTATTGCCCGACGAAGACGAAATCACCGCAGCCATCCGCCTCACCAAGGACGGCAAGGTTGTCAACGAACGGCTGCTGGGCTGACGGAGCAAGACATGGACTTCATATCAATCCTATCGATCTTCGTACTGGCCTGTTTTGTCGGCTATTATGTTGTCTGGTCGGTCACGCCTGCGCTGCACACGCCGCTGATGGCGGTGACCAATGCAATTTCCTCGGTGATTATCGTTGGCGCGTTGATCGCTGCGGCGGCTTCGGGTGCGCCCGGAGCGAAATGGCTTGGCCTGATCGCGGTGGTGCTCGCCAGCGTCAACATCTTTGGCGGTTTTGCAGTCACTGAACGCATGCTCGCCATGTACAAGAAAAAGGACAAGTAAGAGATGGAACATGCAGTCGTTCCCGCATGGGCCATGCTTGCCTACCTCGTTTCCGGGGTGTTCTTCATCCTTGCGCTGCGCGGGCTAAGCTCGCCGGCATCCTCGCGCCGCGGCAACCGCTTTGGCATGGCGGGCATGCTGATCGCCGTCGTCACCACGCTTGTGACGCATGAGGTTGCGGCGCTCCCAGAAATCCTGGGTGCCATTGCTATCGGTGGCGGCATTGGATGGGTCATAGCGCGCAAGATCGCGATGACGGACATGCCGCAACTGGTCGCGGCGTTCCACTCGCTGGTCGGCCTTGCAGCGGTGCTGGTGGGTGTGGCTGCCTATCTCAACCCCGAAGCGTTCGGCATTCTTGATGCCAATGGCGAGATTTTGACCGTCAGCCGTATTGAAATGGGGCTGGGCGTTGCAATTGGTGCGATCACCTTTTCGGGTTCGGTCATCGCCTTCCTGAAGCTTGCCGGTAAAATGTCGGGTTCGCCCATCCTGCTGCCAGGGCGGCATGTGATCAACCTTGGCACTTTGATCGCGATTATTGGCCTCACCGCCTATTTCGCGATGGTACCGACGACTGGCACCGAATGGGTATTCTGGACGATTGTCGTTCTTTCTTTCGTAATCGGTTTCCTTCTGATTATTCCGATTGGCGGGGCGGACATGCCGGTCGTCGTGTCGATGCTCAACAGCTATTCGGGCTGGGCTGCGGCCGCGATGGGTTTCACGCTGCACAACAGCGCGATGATCATCACCGGTGCGTTGGTCGGTTCGTCGGGTGCGATCCTAAGCTACATCATGTGCAAGGCGATGAACCGCAGCTTCATCAGTGTGATCGCCGGTGGCTTTGGTGCGGATGCATCATCTGGCGGCGGCGAAGCCAAGGAACAGCGTCCATGGAAGCGCGGTTCGGCTGAAGACGCCGCCTATATGATGCAGCAGGCCGAAAGCGTGATCATCGTTCCGGGTTACGGCATGGCGGTTGCGCAGGCGCAGCACGCGCTGCGCGAGATGGCCGATCTCCTCAAAAAGGAAGGCGTCAGCGTCAAATATGCGATCCACCCCGTGGCGGGCCGTATGCCGGGGCATATGAACGTCCTGCTCGCAGAGGCCAATGTGCCCTATGATGAGGTGTTCGAACTGGAAGACATCAACAGCGAATTTGCGCAAACCGATGTTGCCTTCATCATTGGCGCTAACGACGTTGTGAACCCGGCGGCAAAGACCGACAAATCATCGCCCATCTATGGCATGCCCGTTTTCGATGTCGACAAGGCCAAGACCGTATTTTTCATCAAGCGCAGCATGGGCGGCGTGGGCTATGCAGGCGTCGATAACGACGTTTTCTACATGGACCAGACCATGATGTTGCTCGCCGATGCCAAGAAAATGGTCGACGATATTGTGAAGGCCTTGCAGCACTAAGCTGCATCACGCTATCCGCTGAAACAATAGTTCGCCCCGGCCAATCGACCGGGGCGATTCGATTCCGTTTTAGGGAAAGTCTAAGATGCGCAAAATCGGCCTGATTGGCGGTATGAGTTGGTATTCGACCGAGTTTTACTATCGTCGCATCAACAAGCAGGTGCAGCGCCGTGCAAACATGATGTGCAGCGCGCCAATGATCCTCGATAACCTCAATTTCTGCGACATTGCCAAAGCCACAACCGAACAGGATTGGGACCATGTTGCCAATGTCCTGATCAATTCGGCCAAGCATCTTGAAGATTGCGGCGCAACTGCGATCCTGATTGGTGCGAACAGCATGCACAAGGTGCATGACCGTGTCAGCGAGGCTGTGAAGGTGCCGGTGCTGCACATCGCCGATGCCGTCGGCCGAAAGATGAAGGCGGATGGGGTTGAATCGGCTGCCTTGATCGGCACACGCAATGTGATGGCCGAAAACTGGTATCGGCAACGGCTCGTAAAGCATGGTGTGACGTTGCTCCCGTGGGAGGCGGATGATGTCGAGGAACTTGATCGCATCATCTATGAAGAGTTGATGGCCGGGCAGGTCGTGCGCAATTCGGAACGCGCGCTGAAGACGATGATCACCGAAATCGACAAGGATGGCGCAGATGCGGTTGTCCTTGGCTGCACCGAATTGGGGATGATCGTCGATACCAAGGCCAATGTCCTGCCGATTTACGACAGCGCTGAAATCCATGCCGACGCCGGCGTGGACTGGATTTTCGGCGACGCCCCCTGACGAAATCCTTGGCAAGTTGCGATGGATATTGCAGACTTGCCGCATGAGGATGAGAGACAAGGGCGTTTACGCCATCGCCGCTGCCATGCTGGCTATTTCCGGCAGTGCAGCATTTGCCAAAACCATCGTCGTTGCGCCGGGCGATGACGCGCAGACCCGATTGCAGGAAGCGCTTATCAGCGCGGCGCCGGGTGATGTGGTCGAGCTGGGCGCTGGCCGTTTCAAACTGACCGACGGTCTGTCGCTCGATGTGCCCAAAGTGACGGTGCGTGGCAAAGGTAGCGGCCAGACAATTCTGGATTTCACCGGCCAGTTGGGCGCAGGTGAGGGGTTGCTGGTAACTTCCGATGATGTAGTGCTGCGCGATTTCGCGGTCGAGAACACCAAGGGTGATGGCATAAAGTCCAAGGGTGCCGATCGCATCGTTTACTACCAGATCCGCGTCGAATGGACCGGTGGACCCAAGGAAACCAACGGCGCCTATGGCATCTATCCGGTCGAGAGTCAGGACGTGCTCGTCGACAGCGTGCTCGTTCGCGGCGCATCCGACGCCGGTATCTATGTCGGCCAGTCGCGCAACATCGTCGTGCGCAATTCGGTCGCGCTCGAAAATGTTGCCGGGATTGAGATCGAGAACAGCTACGACGCCGATGTCCACGACAATCTGGCGACCAAGAATACCGGCGGCATCCTTGTCTTCGATCTGCCCAACCTGCTCCAGATGGGTGGAAAGAATGTCCGCATTTTCGAAAATGTCGTAGTCGACAATTCGACCCCCAATTTCGCACCCAAGGGCAATATCGTCGCCAATGTGCCGACCGGAACCGGCGTGATGGTGATGGCCAATCGCAACGTCCATGTGTTCGACAATATGCTCGGCCAGAACGGCACGACCAATGTTATGGTTGTCGGTTATCGCTATCCGCACCAGGACCCGAAATATGATCCGATTGCGCGCGGCGTTGCGATCTGGGGCAACCAGCATGACAAGGCCGGATGGGATCCGAAATTCCCAGGCAGCCAACAAATCGCAACCGCTCTGGGTGGCAGCTTGCCCCCGATTTTCTGGGATGGAGCGGGCGGCGATGAGGCCAAGCCAGTCGTCTCGGACCCGGTGCCTGCGCTGTCGCTCGGGCTTACCGACCTGAAAGCATCGCCTGAAAACGCGCAGCCGGTGATGCTGCAAAACAGCACCAACCTGCCGCAAGAATTGCCGCGCATTCGCCTGCCGGAATCGATGGAGGCTGCGGTCCGCTGATGCGTCTGTTGCTGGCGGCGGTTGCGGCGCTTGCGCTTGCCGTTTCGGTCAAGGGCAAGCCTGCAGATATGAACGATGCCGCGATTGTTTCGGCTGAATATCCGGCATCGCTTTCGGCATACGGCTTTTTCACAGGCGGGGCGGATAGACCGTCGCCTGCCTTGCTTCCCTATGCGCTGCGCACGCCGTTATTTACCGATTACGCCGAAAAACAGCGCTTCCTATACATGCCTGCAGGCGCGAAATTTAGCGTGGATGGCGACGGGCGCCTGCAATTCCCGGTGGGAAGCGCGCTGATCAAGAGCTTCGGCTACCATGACGCCAGCGGAAAACTGAACATCATTGAAACCCGCCTGTTGCTGCATCGCGCCGAAGGGTGGGTCGCTTTGCCCTATGTCTGGAATGCTGATGGCAGCGATGCTGTTTTGAAGGTGGGTGGAGCGCGCAAGCCGGTTGATTTCACCAAGCCCGACGGCACCAAGATGAGCATCAGCTATTCGGTTCCGAACAAGAACCAGTGCAAGCAATGCCATTCAACCAAGGATAGCGTGATGCCGGTTGGACCGGTTTGGCAAAACCTCTCTTTCACCAATGCGAAGGCGCAGCTCGCGTTCGAGGCACGTGGCGCGGCGCCTGCCAAATTGGCAGCACTCGAAGCGAAATGGGACGATTCCAAGTCGGGCGCTTTGGAGGCACGGGCGCTCGCTTATTTGCGGGTCAATTGCGGGCATTGCCACAAACCCACCGGCTCCGCCTCCAACTCCGGCCTGTTCTATGACGATCATGAACGCAATGCGGCCGCGCTGGGCATCGGCAAGCGTCCAGTCGCGGCGGGCAGGGGATCGGGCAATTTCGACTTCGTTATCGAACCCGGGCATCCCGAACGTTCGATCCTGATCTATCGGATGAAAAGCACCGACCCGGGTATCGCCATGCCCGAATTGGGACGCGCCACCGCGCATGATGAGGGGGTAGCCCTGCTAGAAGCTTGGATAAAGTCGCTGCCAGTTAGCTAGGCTATTGCCGCATCAATGCGGCGAGGCGGTATGGCCCGCCGGTCCAGGGCTCGAAATAGCCTTCGATCGCGGGATGGTTCACCGGGCCATTGTCGGCATCGGGCAGCAAATTTTGCTGGCTGACATAGGCGATATAGCTGCTGTCCGCATTTTCGGCGAACAGGTGATAGAAGGGCTGGTCCTTATGCGGCCGCACAGCCTCTGGAATGGCTTCGTACCATTCATCGCTATTGGCAAAGACCGGATCGATATCGAACACCACGCCGCGGAAATCGAACACGCGGTGGCGCACAATGTCGCCGATCGAAAAGCGGGCTTCGGCGACGGGCGGCATTTCAGGATTCGCTTTCATGCACCCAATATCGTTGCCCAATCGCATTCTTGCAACCTTGCGCTTGGCAAAGCCGGAATCATTCGCTAATGGCCGCGCTCTGTCGCACGGGCACGCCAGTTTCTGGCACCGACCAACGCCCGCAAAGACGTGCGGACAGATGCCGGAGTGGTCGAACGGGGCGGTCTCGAAAACCGTTGTGCGCGTGAGCGTACCCAGGGTTCGAATCCCTGTCTGTCCGCCATTTCCCTGTTTCTGGCCTTTCCTCATTCGCCCTAGACCGTAGAAAAATCCCCAGAAAAGCTAGGGTTTATTGGCCCTATCTGGCCCTTGCTGTTTCTGATTAGCCGCGATATGGTGTGGTAAGAAATGTGGGAGCAGATAAATGGGCAAGCTTTCTGCAACGGCTATTGCGACAAAAACCAAGCCCGGCCGGTATGGCGACGGAGACGGCCTTGCGTTGTTGGTCGGTCCAACTGGCAGCAAAAGCTGGATTGTTAGAGTCCAGAAAGACGGCAAGCGCCGCGACATTGGCTTGGGCAGTGCCGCGAAGGTTCCGCTCAAATTGGCTAGGGAGCGCGCTGCGAAGGTTCGCGCGCAAGTGGAAGCCGGAATCGACCCAGTCGCGGAAAAGCGCAAGGAAGCCGGAATTCCCAGTTTCCGCGAAGCGGCTGCACTTGTTCATGCAGAGCACCTTGTCGGCTGGAAAGGCGGCAAGGATAGCAAGCATAGCGCGCAATGGCTTAGCACCCTGACAAACTATGCTTTCCCTGCCTTTGGGGAGTCCGCCGTCAACGTAGTGAGTGAGGCGGCTGTGCGCGACGTTCTGGCGACTATCTGGCTAACGAAGCCTGAGACTGCAAGGCGACTGCGGCAACGTATCCGGACCGTCATCGATTGGGCAGTTGCGAAGGGCTATAGAGAGGCTCCCTTGGCAATGCCTAAAATCGACAAGGCTTTGCCCAAGCAACGCGCAAAGCCAAAGCACCATGCCGCGTTGGAGTATGCAGCTGTTCCCGCTTTCATGGCTGAATTGCGGTCGAAGGAAACTATCGGTCGGCTGGCGTTGGAAGCGCTAATCCTGACCGCCGTTCGCAGCGGCGATATTCGCGGGATGAAATGGAGCGAGATAGACCTAGAAGCCAAGCTGTGGGCAATTCCAACTGACGAGGTGGGCAGAGCCAAAAACGGTCGGCTTCACGTCGTGCCACTTTCCGACGCCGTTCTAGGCGTTTTGGAGAGGGCGAGGAAGCATAAGCGCGGCAATACGGATTTAGTGTTTCCCGGTTCGGTAAAAGGCAAGGCGCAGTCCGATAACACACTGCGTAAAGTAGCTATCGATATGGGCTATAACGTTACCGCCCATGGCTTCCGCAGCACCTTCGCAGACTGGGTGAATGAGCAAACGAATTTCCCGCGCGAGGTTCGCGAAGCCGCGTTAGCACATACGCGCCGCGACAAGGTGGAAGCGGCATATTCTCGAACCGACTATTTGGAAAAACGCCGTCCATTGATGGACGCATGGGCCAGCTATTGCATGGGAGCGGAGGGCGGTAACGTCGTTCGTTTGGCGCGATGACAATTGACAAAGATGAGCGTGAATCGTTGCATTTCATTCTCGACTATCTGCTGAATGCGCGCGCGTATCTTGAAAAAATAGACCCTCAAAGTTTGGCAAAGGGGGCGCAGTTTTATGAGACATACTCGTTTCCTAAACAGGAACTTTTTAGGAATGCCTCCATCTTTCTCCGGAGGGTATTAGGAACCAAGCTTCATCAAAATCGAATGTCGTTGCTTTTCGATATGGAGCTAGAGGAGGACAGTCGGAATGCCGTTCTTCCATCCATTATTGCAGATGCATTTCGCGCGTTCCTGCCCCTTTTTATGAGGAATGCCACGTATGAAGGCGAAACATTTGGTGACGAGAACATTGAAAAAATCATCAATGACCTAATGGGCATTTATTGGGGAGACGAACCGCGTTTCTTCGCAACCGCGAAAAAGCAACAAGGTTCACATAAGCGACCATATAGGCTGGCGAAACTGCGGCTTGCAGCATTGGAGTGGGACAAATACTTAGAAACCGTTGGCCTCGCCCCATATGAACGACACAGCATCGTTTCAAAAGCATTTCGGACCGAATGGGATACGATTCGCAAATGGGAAAACAGGATTGCTGAGCAATTCGGTTTATCATGCTATCCCCCAATGTTTCCAGATACGGCGAAGTCGGAGTATTCAGAGAATCCGGAAGCGGTGCTTCAAGCAATTCAGCGCGCAGGCGATGCTTACTGGCTCGAGAGAAGCACCGCTTCATCTGGAAGAAAAACGTGAATCTTTTCCGGAAATCATTCGCAAATCTGTCCCGGCAGTAATCTGTAAATCTATTCCCTTTTTGTTCCTATGGCCCGCCATTATCCCTGTCCCTGCCTCGGCATTCGCTGAAGGCCGCGTGCCCGAGCGAAGCGGGCGAAAAGACAGGGACAAAGAAACATGGACCTACTTGAGTTGTGACCTTCCCCCAAGAAAGTGGTCCATTTTGAGAGTTAGAGAACCGGCTATTTACGGCTTGAAAGGAGCTGCTGAATGGCACGGAAGAGATACACGCCAGAACAGATTATCGGGATGCTGCGTGAG